>ERZ724522.235-NODE-235-length-37808-cov-16.456149_pt1 | contig 37808 bp, 49 predicted proteins | sample MGYA00376055_ERZ724522 | MGnify/ENA primary metagenome ERZ724522 (study PRJEB28724, sample SAMN07190884) | wastewater metagenome | isolation source: effluent of sewage treatment plant in Hong Hong | place: Hong Kong | collected 2016-03-17 ...
TTAATAGAAAAATATAATGATACTATATCTTTAAATGATTATTGTCTTTATGTTGATTCTAAATCAACTTCTAAAAACTATGAAGTAATACAAGATCTTCTTTCAGAATTATTAACTTATGAAATAAATGAAGATATAATTAATGATATTTTAAAAGATATTAAAAATAAACAATTAGCTTATGAACTAGCTATTGTGTCTTTAGAAGTATCTGAAGGTAGAGGTTCCATTGATAATATTCAATCCACACTAAATAAATTCGAGACTTCTTATGAAGATTCTAAAATTGAATTTATTTCTGATGACCTTGATAAATTAATATCTCATTCTATAAAAGAAAAGGGATTAAGATGGCGTTTAAACTCACTAAATACTAGTGTAGGATCTCTAAGAAAAGGAGATTTTGGTTTTCTATTTGCTAGACCAGAAACAGGTAAAACTACATTTCTTTGTTCTGAAATAACTCATTTTGCAACCCAAGTAGATAGACCAATTTTATGGTTTAATAATGAAGAACAAGGTTCTAAGGTAATGATAAGATGTTACCAAGCCATGTTTGGAATACCATTAGCACAACTAATAGGAAACATTAATGAATATCAAACATCTTTTAGAGATCACGGAGGTTCTTTCATTAAACTCTTTGACTCTGCTACAATCCATAGATCCCAAGTTGAGCAACTTTGCAAGGAGTTGTGTCCATCCCTTATTATTTTTGACCAACTCGATAAAATCAAAGGATTTCATGATGACCGCGAAGATTTACGACTTGGGTCAATTTATATCTGGGCTAGAGAACTTGCAAAAACATACTGCCCAGTTATTGGAGTATGCCAAGCTGATGCGAGCGGAGAGGGAAAAAAGTGGTTAACTATGGATAATGTTGCGAATGCAAAATGTTTGTACCCAGAAACTAAAATACTAATGTATGATGGAACCTACCGTAAAGTAAAAGATATTAAAGTAGGTGAACAAGTAATGGGAATTGACTCTACCCCAAGAAATGTTCTTAATATTGCTTGGGGTAAATCAGATATGTATTATATTCGACATACAATTGGAAATGATGGATACATTGTAAATGATGAGCATATTTTATCTCTAATTAAAGATAACAATGGAAAATCTGAGATTGTAGATATTCCAATTAAGGACTATATACGAATTAAATGTAAAAAACCATATTTTGGTTTTAGGGTTCCACATGAACTTCCGACTAAGTATTTCAGTATTGATCCCTATTATCTTGGTCTTTGGTTAGGAGACGGAAAAGCAACTGCTCCAGAAATAACAACAATTGAACCGGAGATTAAGCAATATGTGAAAGAATATGCATATTTACTTGGTTGTGATTATGTTGAATGGCAAAATGGAAATGATAACCCAGATTTAGTACAAGCAAAAATTAAATATAAGCAAGGAGTTCGTCATCCTTTAATTGAAAAATTAAAAGAAAAGAATTTATGGAATAATAAACATATTCCAGAAGAATATTTCCTTGGAGATTCATATCAGCGGAGACTTCTTCTCGCTGGTTTAATTGATACGGATGGAACCTTAGTTAAGCGAAAGCACGAATATTATTCATTCACAAATAAAAATCGTGAGATTGCATTTGGTACAAAAAGACTTGCACTATCATGTGGTTTTTATTCTACCTGTTCAAAAAGAGGTGATTACTATTATGTTCATATTTCTGGAAATTTGAATAATATTCCATGTTTGGTAGAAAGAAAAAAATCAAGGTATAAGCCAACAAAAGATGTTCTTCGTTCCAGTATTAAAGTAGAATATAATCATTATGGTGAATATTGTGGTATTTTAATTGACGGAGATCAACGATTTATTATTGAAAATAATATTGTTACACACAATACAGCCAAACAAGCGGAAGCAGATCTAATCTTAGGTATTGGTAAAGTACATGATGAATTTAAAGAATATAATAGGTTTATCAATGTAATTAAAAACAAATTAATTGGAGATGAAGATACTGATTCTGAAAAGCGACATGCTAAATTAGAAGTAATGATTAAACCAGATATTGCTAGATATATAGATACATAAAATGGGATTGAAATTTTTAAATACAACACACATGCTAACAATAGCTAAATTAATACGTAATACCACAATAAAACAAAAACACAAAGAAAGATTAGCTAGGAATATGACTGACTTTTTTAAATCAATACATCCATATCATGATTGTGGTAGATACTACGATATAATGATCTTACGATTAGAAGATGACGATGAATAAATACTCTGTATATATAGACACAGGAACAATTGTTCCATATGAAGTTGATGATGAATTAATAAGCGGATTAAAATGTTTTGGTCAGTTCTTAACGGCAAAAACATTTGCTATTAATGTATTAGAACAAAAGATAGAATCTCTAGTTAAACTTACTGTTAAAGAGGTAAAAAAACAATGAAATTTGATATTCCAATTAATATTGAAGTAGATGCCACCAATGAATCTAGAGCAGAGAGACAAGTATTAGATTTTTTAAAGGATTCTGCTAGGGAATTTAAATTAGATTATAAAATCATTGATTGGAGTTTACTAGAATTTATTTCAGAGGAGATGGACATTGGCTGTAGTAACCTTGGATGTAGAAACGACTACTAAACATAAAGGAAATGTTTATGATGAGGATAACAAACTATGCTCGATTGTAATAAAAGTTATTTCAGAAAATTTAGAGAATTTATACAGTTTCTCAAGTCCATGGGACGTTGGCCTTATAAATGATCTGCTCAATAAGAGCACTAAACTTATTGGGTTTAATATTAAATTCGATTTGGCTTGGTTACGAAGAGAGTTTGGATTCATCCCCAATAATTCCGTTATTATTCATGATTGCCAATATGCTGAATTTTTATTTTCTAAACAAACTTGGAGATATCCAGACTTAGAAACATCATGTAGTAATTATAATCTAGGACATAAGATTGATGTAATCAAAGAAAAATATTGGAATAAAGGGATCGACACAGATCAAATACCATTAGAAGAATTACTAGAATATAATAAACAAGACGTTGAGTTAACATATAAATTATATAAATTACAATTAAAAAAGTTTAATAAGAAACCACAACTTTATAAGTTATTTGGTGTTCATATGTTAGATTTACCATGTTTATTAGAAATGGAATGGAATGGTCTATTATATAATAAAAAGAAAAGTTTGGAACAAAGTGAATTATTAGATAAACAAGTCAAAGATATTGAAACAAAATTAAATTTATTAATTAACTTTGAACTAGATTGGAATTCTAATGATGAAAAATCTGCAATTCTATATGGTGGTACAGTAGAACGAGTTTATAAAATCCCAATCGGACATTATAAATCTGGTCCAAAAACTGGATTAACTCGTTATAAAAATGAAACACAAGTTTACACATTCAATAGACAAGTTGAACCATTAAAAGGAACTGAATATAAAAAAGGAAATGTATGGTCCGTAGATGAACCCACTTTACGCTCTCTTAAACCAAATAAACAAATAAAAAATATTATTAATTTAATATTAGAGAGAGCTAAATTAGAGAAGCTTAATGGTACATACTTAAAAGGATTACCTAAAAAACTAGAGGAAAAAAACTGGGGAACTATATTACATCCAACATATAATCAATGTGTAGCAGTTACTGGTAGAGTTGCTTCTTCTGATCCAAATGGTCAAAACTTAGTACCATTATGTAAACAATTAATAGAAAGTAGATTTTAATATTTGATGACTAATTCAAGAAAAGAATATCATTCTAAATGGTGGAATGAATTAAAAAATGATCCTATAAAATTAAAAGAACATTATGCAAAATCTAAAATTTGGAAAGAAAATAATAAAGAAGCTTTAAAACAAATTAATATTAATTATAAATTAAATAATCCAGAAGCTTGGTTATTAAAAAACTGTAAAGCAAGAGCAAGACAAAAAGGAATGGATTTTAATTTAGAATTATCTGATATTTATATTCCAGATATATGCCCAATTATGAAACAGCCTTTACAATACATTCCTGGAGGATATTCAGATTATTCTCCATCAGTAGATAGAATAGATTCTACACAAGGATATATTAAAGGAAATATTTGGGTAATAAGTTCTATAGCAAATCGAATGAAGTGGAATGCTACCAAAGATCAACTACTTCAATTCGCAAAAGGTATAATATCTTTGGAGATTGGAGGTGACTCTTGATCTTGAACATAGATGCCAAGAGTCTTTAGCTCGAATGGACGACATATTTATATTTAAGTCAAGATCCAATTGGTATTGAAGAATGGAATGCTGTTGTTGAAGATCCAAAAAAGAATGATATGCACACAGCAAATCAATTGCGATTTTCATTGCCAAGTAGGTTAATTGCAAAAGTCTTTTTATTTAGATGGATTTATAAAGGACCAGCATTTGCTTATGCAGCAGATCCAGACTTCAAACCAGTGTCATCCTCTGTAGAATTTTGGCAGGATATTATTGATCAATATTATAATAAATACAAAAATATTTATAATATACACAAGCACTATATAAAAACAGTACATGAAACTGGAATTTTAGTTTCTCCATTTGGTAGAGAATATGAATTTAAAAAGTATTATAAGCAAGGTAGTATGGAATATTCAGAATATGAAATTACTAACTACCCTAACCAGGGTCTTGGAGCAGATGTTATGGCTGTTTATAGGGCTACTGTTAAGTCCCGTTTTTCTAAGTATAAGCTTAATAGTTTACTTATTAGCACTATACATGATAGTGTTTCAGCCGACGTTATTGATTCGGAAAAGGAGATTGTAAAAGAAATATTCTTAGATAGCTTTAAAGTATTACCAAGAAATATAGAAAAATGTTTAGGTGTAAAATGGAATTTACCAATGCTTGGTGAACTTTCAGAAGGACCAAATCTAAAGGACTTGACAGAAGTCCATTAATATGAGATAATATTTATATCACTAGGAGATAATATGAAAATCAAAATCATTAGTACAGAAGTTGTAAACAAGGGTAAATGGAATCAAGTGGAAGTTACTTATAAAAATTTATCAACCGATAAGATTGAACTAAAAAACATTGTATCTTTCTCTAATAAAGATGTGTATAATACATTAAAAGACTCAAACAAAAATGATATTTTTGATGTCAAAGCTGAGAAGAATGATAAGGGATATTGGGAATGGACAGCAGTTACTGTAGGAGTAGATACTCCAGAGGATGTCACTGCTAAGAAAGAAACTGGAGGTACTCCATACAAATCTACTTATGAAACCCCAGAGGAACGTGCATTAAAGCAAGTGTATATCATTAGACAATCTTCAATTGCATCTGCTATTGCTCTATTAAAGAATGATAAAAAGGCAATAACAAGTTCTGAAGTTTTAGCATTAGCTAAAGAATTTGAGAATTTTGTATTTGGAAATTCTAATACTATTGTTCCTCTTGCAGAATTACCGATTGTGGATGAAGATCTGGATTTATAATGTTAGCTCTTATAGATGGAGATTTAATTACATATCCGAGTGCGGCATCATGTAAAGAAAATGATCCGTTTGAAGTAGCAAAGTATAGGATGGAAGAAAAGATTAGGGAAATTTTAGATGTGGTTCAAGCAACTGAATTTAAAATTTTTCTATCCTGCAATAATTTTAGGAAATCTTTATTTCCATCCTATAAAGCAAATCGTGATAATATAGAAAGACCAAAACATCTAGAGACTTGTAGAGAATATTTAATATATGAATGGAATGCAATTCTAAAAGATCATTATGAAGCTGATGATCTCCTCGGAATTTTTCAAACAGACCAGACAATGTTATGTTCTTATGATAAAGATCTAAAGATGATTCCAGGAAAACATTATAATTGGAATAAAAAAATATTTGAAACAGTGGATTTACAATCCGGAATCCAACACTTTTATAAACAAATGCTTATTGGTGATAGCTCTGATAATATTATTGGTATCAATGGTATTGGAAAAGTTAAGGCTGATAAAATAATATCACCTTTAAATACAGAGCAAGAGATGTTTGATACAGTATATAGTTTATACACTAAACATAACATTCAGGATTCTTTTGTAATGAATGCTGTTTGTCTTTGGATATTAAGAAATGAGGAAGAAACATGGGTGCACAGAGCAATGGATTTGATATTACCAAACCAAGTAAAACAGCAGGCGGAAGCAACATTAGAATCTATGAAGTATTTATGGATTACATAAATGGTGCTTATCATGAAGAAATTGGAGATGTTTGGTATCCTATACAATGGGGTATTAATGGTAGGTATTCAGAAAAACCTTCTAAATTAGATCTTATTAATGTATGAGTGAAAAAAAACGTAGATCTAAATTAGAATTAAAGTTTGAAGAGATCCTAAAAGAATATGACGTAGATTATGAATATGAATTTACTAAAATTCCATATGTAATTCCAGAATCTAATCATTATTATATAGTAGATTGGACAATTAGAAATGGACCTCTACTAGAAACAAAAGGATATTTATCTGATCATGCAGAACGTAAGAAATTTATATTATTAAAAGAACAACATCCAGATATAGACATCAGATTTATATTTGATAATCCTAATAAACTATGTGGTGGTACTAAAATGACCCATGCTAAATGGGCAGAGAAATATAATTTTAAATACTGCTCTATAAAAGATAAAGATCAAATTTTAAACTGGGTTAAAGAGAATAATGAGACATAATATAGACTTTGAAGATGGTTCATATGAAGTATTTATGAATCCATCAGAAAAAGATACAATATTTCTAGAACAATTAGCATTAAGATACCTAATTGGAAATGAAATGTTTCCATTTTATAGACTAACACCAGATACATATTGTAATTTAATGGAACCGCCGGAGATGGTACAATGACAAGAAAACATCTAATCATACCAGACACTCAAGTAAAATATGGATTAGATTTTTCCTATTTAAATCGAATAGGACAATATATAGTAGATAAAAAGCCAGATGTAGTTGTGCATCTTGGTGATTTTGCAGATATGGAAAGTTTAAGTAGCTATGATGTAGGGAAAAAATCATTCGAGGGTAAAAGATATGTTAAGGACATCGCGGCGGCCAAAGAAGCAATGGATAAACTGCTTGGTCCCATGCGCGAATTCAACATCCGTGCTAAGAAAAATAAAGAGAAGCAATATAAGCCTAGACTCGTCTTATGTCTTGGCAATCATGAAGAACGGATCGAACGGGCGGTCAATTCTGATCCGAAATTGGAAGGATTAATTAAATATGAAGACTTACCTTACGGAGATTGGGAAGTTCATAGTTTTCTTAAACCTGTGTTCATTGATGGTATTGCTTACTGCCATTATTTCCCAACAGGTGTTATGGGAAGACCGGCTATTACTGCTACCGCTATGGTTAGTAAACTTCACATGTCTTGCATCGCAGGCCATCAACAAGGAAAGCAGGTTGCGTATGGGAAACGGCCAGATGGTAGTACCATTACTTGTATTATTGCTGGCTCTTGTTATGAACACAATGAAACATATCTAGACCATCAAAGTAATAATCATTTTCGTGGTATTTTGTTAGCACATAGAGTTAATAATGGTTGTTTTGATGAGTGCTTTGTTTCATTAGACTATTTAAAGGAAAGATATGATTAGTCCTTCTCACTATAAAGATACTATATTAATGGATTATTTAATTAGTCATAATGTAGGATTTGCAGAAGGAAACATTTGCAAATATGTAGCAAGATGGAAGTTTAAAAATGGATTAGAAGATTTATATAAAGCTAAAACATATTTAGACGCTCTAATAGCATTTGAAGAGTTCAAAGATTCTGGAGAAATCAATAAATGAATATAAATGAATATCAAGATTGGACAATACAAACAGCAATTTATCCAGAAGCAGGTACTGGATCAAATCTTGAATTAAGTTATCTAGCTTTAGGTCTTACTAGCGAAGCTGGTGAGGTTGCTGGTAAGGTAAAAAAGATTCTTAGAGATGGTACATACGATCCTGGTGCTATTATGTCAGAACTTAGTGATGTTCTATGGTATATAGCACGACTAGCAGATTCTTTAGGAATGACAATGGAGTATCTAGCAGATTTAAATTATGGTAAATTAACAAAAAGACTAGTTGCTGGAACTATATCAGGATCTGGAGATGCCCGCTAATATTAAACTTGAATTCATCACGCCAAATGCAGAAGAATTCATTGGGAGGATGGCAGGCATCTGTTATAATTCATCAGGCACTACTGAGGCATGTATCAAACGTGCTGCCAAGTGTGCACAAGATGGACATTTAGCAACTCTTAGATTTGCACATGCAACTTTTCACGTTAGTGGTATCAGTCGTGTTTGTAGCCATCAATTTGTACGGAGTAAACATCTAGATTTTTTACAAAGATCACAAAGGTATTGTAATGAAAAAGAAACAACAACAACAATTCCCGATTCAATTCCCGATGAAATTCGAGGAGAGTGGAGTTCACTTCTGCAAAGTTCTTTATCCTTATATAAAAAAGCAATGGAAAAGGGTATACGAAAAGAGGATGCTAGGTTTATCCTCACTGAAGGGACACATACTGAATTAGTTGTATGTGGTAATTTACAAGCATGGATGGATTTCATTAAACTACGAGCAGATAAACACGCTCAATGGGAAATCCGCGATGTGGCAACTCAAATTAATAACATTCTAGCTAAAGAATGTCCAAATATTTTTAAGGAAATTTTATAAATGAAAAAGATTTTAATGGCTTTACTAACCTCATTATGTGTTTCAACCAGTTTTGCAATGACTCCTGATAATGTTACTGACTATTGTAGTAACTACGCAAGATATGTTTATCAAGTTGCTCAAGCTCGTAATGCGAATGTAGATAGATTACAACTAAAAGATCAAGTTAAGATACTGATTAATGAAAAGAAGAACTCTAAATTTAATATGGATGAATTTCCAGAACTTAGTCGTATTATTGATATTGTCTATTTTCGCCATGATGTAACTGCAGAATATGCTTCTCAAACATACTTCCAACATTGTGTATCCGAGCATTCTGAAAGTTAATATGTATATTAATCCAAATTGGTATCTAAATCCTAATTATTTTGGAAATTACTGTCCATGTTGTGGACGGCCTTTTAATTATTTTTATGGTCTAAATAATCCTATACAATATGATGGAAATCTAAATTCACAAAATATGGGATTTCCAAAAACAGAAGTTAAAAAGGAAAGTTAATAATGAGTGTATTACTAACTACATTACTATCATCCTTACTCCCTGTTGGGATTGAGGGTGTTAAACAATTAATAGTTTCTAAGACTGGCGTTCAAGCCACTACAGTAGATGAACAAATTAAACTTGATGATCAAGAAATTAAAAGACTGGAAGCAATCGCAAAATTGGACACTCCTGGTGGAACACCTTCTCAGTGGGTTGTTGATCTGCGGGCCTCTTCTCGTTACTTGGCTGCTGGTGTGGTCATTCTTGGTGGAGTTGCAGCAATATATATTCCAGGGTTAGATCCAAAAGTTGTAGCAGTTGGATTAGAAGCTGCTAATTGTGCATTTGGTTTTCTATTTGGTCAAAGAATTGTTACAAATTTTAAGAAGTAAATCATGTCTATTACATTTTATGAAATATTAGAAAATCTATCTAAATGTGAAGAAACATTTCTATTAGAACTTCTTGATATTCATTCTGAAGAACTTGTCGAAAGGTTCGAAGATGTTATTGAACTTCGACAAGACTATATTAGATCACAATTATTTGAAGACGATGAGAATATCGAGACCATGGACTGGTAAATCAAACAATTTACCAAATGATAAGAAAAAAGAAGCCCATAAAAATCGAAAGTGTAAGAAAATTAGATTGTATGAAATAAAAGAAAAAGATTTCGATATTCAAATAAGGGAATACAATGAAGGTAAATAGATTTAAAAATATATTTAGTGAAAACATATTTAAATTTAAATATGCACAAGGACCTGATGATACATGGGATGCATTGGCTGAAAGATTAGTTGATGATGTTTGTGGTACAAGAGGTGGGAAAGAGCATCCCATATTATCAAAAGATGAGCGGGAACAATTGACTCAATATATCAAAGAGATGAAGTTTATTCCTGGTGGTCGTTATCTATGGTATGCAGGAAGAAAAAATAGTTACTTTAATAATTGCTTTTTACTACGTGCTGAAGAGGATACAAGAGAAGAATGGGCAAATCTAACACAAAGGGCAGTGAGTTGCCTAATGACTGGGGGTGGCATTGGTGTAGATTATTCTATTCTACGTCCATCAGGGAAGCCGCTGAGTCGTACTGGTGGATTATCCAGCGGTCCGATTCCACTAATGCAGATGATAAACGAAGTTGGCCGAGGGGTGATGCAAGGTGGCAGCAGACGATCCGCAATTTACGCAAGTCTCAATTGGCAACACGAAGACATTCCAGCCTTTCTTACAGCTAAAAACTGGTCCCCAGAAACCAAAGCATTAAAATCAAAAGACTTTAACTTTCCAGCACCACTTGATATGACTAACATCTCAGTAAATTATGATGATGCTTGGTTAAATTTAGATTATAAAATCAGTGGTGTCATACCAACAAAAAGTAATATTATTAGTAGAGCTAATAATCCAATATTCCTAGAGAATTGTAAACAAGCAATGATGACAGGAGAACCTGGATTTAGCTTTAATTTTGGAAGTAAACAAAATGAAACACTTCGCAATGCTTGTACGGAAGTTACGTCTGAAGATGATTCTGACGTATGCAACCTTGGCTCTATCAATCTCAGCAATATTAACAATCTGGAAGAATTCAAATCTGTTGTATCATTGGGATCAAAATTCCTTGTGTGCGGAACACTTCGGGCAGACTTACCATACGATAGAGTATACAGAGTTCGAGAGAAAAACCGTAGGCTTGGGCTTGGACTTATGGGTATCCACGCGTGGCTCCTCCAACGTAAGTATGGATATGAAGTAGTTCCAGAACTACATGAATGGTTACAGGTATATAAAGATGAATCTGAACGAAGCGCAAATGAACATTGTGAAAGATTATACATTAGTCGTCCAATTGCCTATAGAGCTATTGCCCCAACGGGAAGTATCGGAATTCTGGCAGGCACTACGACAGGGATCGAACCTCTATTTGCAGTTGCCTATAAGAGACGGTATCTTACAGAAGGTACTAAATGGAAGTATGAATATGTAGTAGATACAACAGCAGACCAACTCATTAAAGAATATGGCCTTGATCCTTCAAAAATCGACACAGCATATGGATTAGCACATGACTACGAAAAACGAATCAAATTCCAAGCAGACATTCAAGATTACGTTGACATGTCAATCTCATCCACAATTAACCTTCCAGCTTGGGGAAGTAAAGGAAATGATGAAGGAAATGTCGAAAGATTTGCAGCAACTCTATCGAAATACGCTCCACGGTTACGTGGGTTTACGTGTTATCCAGATGGAAGTCGAGGAGGTCAGCCCTTAACAGAAGTACCTTATGAAGAAGCAATTAAACATTCAGGAATTATCTATGAAGAAAACATTGATAGAGCCTGTAGTTCTGGCGTCTGTGGAGTGTAATTATGATGTATATTCCAATTATACAATCGAATAAAAATAGAAAGAGATGTGGAATATGAGTGAAGCTACACAATTAAAAAATATGTTAGAAAACATTATCCAAAAATTAGAGGTTGAGAATTTCTCATTACCTGTTTCTTTTATATGGGATTATCCAGATATACCATCCTATACTTTTGCACTAACCATCAAAAATACTACAGAGGAAAATCAAAATGTTTGAATACTTTTTAAATCAAGAGATTGATAATAATATTAAAATGGAATTAGATTTCCAAGAGTTTCTTAAACAAAAAGTTGATTGGGAAATATTTTTACTTAACAATATGACTTAATAAAACAAAAAGCCCGGCTGGAACAAACCAGACCGGGCTTTTTTTATTTCTTTTTATTACCGCCTTTACGTTTACCACAACCTATCATTTTCTCCTTTAAAATGGATGCTTTGAATAGTTTTGTAAAAATTTAAGTGTTTCATTAATATCATCTGAACTATGTGCCCAATCTGTCCAATCCATAGCATCAATATCATGTAATACATAATCAGAATTTAGTCTATCAACTCCCTTTTTAAAAATATTCATTTCCTGTTTAGCTTGAGGAGAGAAAGCATCTAAATACTCAAGAGGTTCAAATTGATTTGTTACTGTATTATACTTAAGTTCCATTGGAGGAGGAGGTTCTGACCATAGATTTTCTGGTGATCCAGACGAAAAATCCTTAGCATTTGCATAATTAGCCTCATCTTCACTTAAAAAACGCTTTGTCCATTTATTTATATACTCTTCTGGAATATCGTCTCCCCAATGTGCTCCATTTTCACCATGTTCTATAAATGCTTCATATTGTGCTTTCCTCTTAACATTATTTATATATTCTTCTAATGTATTATATCTATAATTCTTAGGTGATGGTACTGCTTCTGCAACATTATCTGCAACTTTAGGAGCAGCATCTACAGCCGCTTTATCAGCAAATTTACGAAGTAATCCTACACCTCCACCGGCAACAGCAGCACCTTCGGATATACCACCAATCTTTTTAAGTGCCTCTCTTCTTGATAAAGATGTAGTACCATTCATTAGGTGATCGTATACAGCAGTAGCAGATTTTTTACTAAGACTTCCTAATCCTTTACCTAATCCTGCTAAATCCATACCAAGTAGTGCAGCATCAGCTACAGCAGGTTTAGCACCGTATGTACCAATTCCTCCAGTAGCTAGATTGCCTCCACGTATTGCTGCTTGTAATCCATCATAGGACATATCATCAAATAATTCAGGTGCTTTGCCCATAAATAAATCACCTAAACCAGTACCACCAATCAATGGCACTTGTGGTAATACTTCATATTGGTTTGCTGTTGATTTTCCAGATTGTAATAAATCAGCTAGGTATCCTAATATCTCATTTCTAGGAGTTGCTTGTATATTAGGCATCTAAAAACACCATCCTTTCCATTTCTCTACGTTTAACTAATCCAGGAAGTATCTTTCCATTAGAATAGATCCACTTTCTAAACTCGTCACCAGCACCCTTGTAATCGTTCTGGTTCAATTTTTTTAATAGGGTTGATACCTTGAGTTGTCTAATACCTAAATTAAATACAAAACTTGTAAGCGCACCTAATTGTTGTTCGGTTAATAGTGCAGTAACAACTTCTTGAACTTGTCTTTCAGCTTCTTTGTAGTCCTGTTCAAATAGAAAATCTGCCATACTTTGAGTGATCTTATCTCCACTCTTAACATCTTTAGTATGGCCCCAGCCAATGGTTAATACACCGGCTGGGCACCTATAAGCCTCAAGTTTACAACCTTCAAAGTGTTTAATTATCTCTCTACCATTCATCTATTATTCTCCAACATATCATAGATTTCATTTAGCTTTCTAGCTTGGTTATAAGATTTAACTTCGCCTTTTCTATTAGAATATGTTCTATCTAGAGAAGGTCTATATTTCCTATCTACCTTAGTCAAGAGCATTTGTTTAATCTCATTAGGTGGAACACCTTCTTTGATTAATATTTGAACACCAAGTTCTATCTTAGAATCATCATCAGATAAAATTAAATCTCGTCCTCTATTAATATTACGAGTACGTACATCTTCTTTAGATTTCATTTCACGTTTGATAGCTTTTTCTTTTGATTCTTTTACAGATTGACTTCCAATGTAAGAAGCAGCAACTTCAGTGCCAGTTTGTGGAACAATAGCATCGCCTTTATTATTAGTAGTGAATGGTCTAGTAGTAGAATTATATTCAAGTTGATCCACAGTTCCCCACAGCCAACCAGAAGGAGTTAAAGCTTTTGCATTCTCATATTTTTCTTCGGGAGTTGTTTTGTTAGTCAACATTCCAGAAATCTTAGAAGCTGCAGCGCTTGCATAATCAGAAGCAAATTTAAGTGTTGGTAACAGATTTAGTATTCCTAATTCAGCATCTGCTAATCCTTGCACTAATGAAGTATAACGCATAGATGCACCCATATCAACACCAGTAGCTGCTGATAATACTCCATGAGAAACATACTCTGGTTGTTTTAGTGCCCACTCAGTAAGTGAAGGCCATTCCTCTCCCCACCATCCCCGACTAAGACCAAATCTACGTAGAATTTCATACTCTGCTAAGATAGGTGCTGAAATAACACCACCTTGTAACAAGAACATTAATCCAGATAGTGCTACAGCATTCATAGCCTTTGCTCTATTAACATTACCAGATTGAATAAGATATTTAATATCAGAAATAATATTACCAGCTTGTCCATGAGCAAATGTTTTTAATGGAGTCATCATTTCACCAATTACACCAAGTTTTTTATACATGGTTGGTTGGTAAGACTTACCATATTGGAATTGATTGTTATTAGCTATATCTCCAGCAGCTTTATATAATGCTGTTCCTCTTAGACCTGCCTTTTTCAGATGAGTAAAAGCCATAGCATAAGTAATAAATCTAGAAGAGGAATCTCCTGCAGCAGTAAATACTTCACCAGTAAGAGTCTTAATTAGAGTATTAACAATATGGTCAGGATTTCTATGAACAGATAAATCAGTCAATTCATTTGTTAATTGTGGAAATAGATCATTACTGTTTTCTCTAGTCCAATTGATTGCTTTAACAAATTCTGGATCTTTTGTTAATTGTCCTGTAAATAGTTTAGCAAATGTTTCTCCAATAGAAGCATATGCTTGTAATGAAGAGGTGTTATCTACTCTAAACAAACTTCTCATTGCATTTAATGATGAGAAATACTGAGAGGCTATAATACTTAATCTACCAGTAAGTCTAAAGACATAGAATAAATGAGTTAATTTACCATTGATTTTACTAAGAACTGGAGTGCTTAATCTAGAATTAGGGAATACTGTTGTGTATGCATTATTAAATGCTTCATGTACATATGAAGGTTTAGTTCCATCATTTCCTAATGTATGAATTTTATTAGTTTGAGAGTTGATCATATGTTCTGCAATAGCAGTAGCATTTGGCATACTCTTCCATGCATCATAACCACCACTATATCGACTATCAAGAATATCATGTTCAATTTCTCTACGTCTAATAGCATCAGTATATTCTCTTACCCAAGCCTCTAGTGCCTTTGCAATTCGTTTACCCTTTTCATGCTTAGACATTCCAATTTCACTACCAACATATCCCTCTAAACCAGAACGTTGTTGTGCGTGACTACCGACATTATTAGTATTGTTATTTAATCGTTCAATAGTATTATTAAATACTGTACTTATATTAGTTTTTGATAGTGATGGATTCTTTTGTAGTTCATCACGAACATGTTCTAATGCATCAATAATAGAATCAAACGAAGTGTTCTCACCTTTGGTTATAATATCAACTACAGAACCGCGATTAGTTCTTTCATAAAGACTCTTAAAATTTTCAGCTTCTTTTCTAGAAATGAATCCCTCATATCTTACACTGACACCATTTATTTTAACAGTTGCAAAGTGATTTCCAATACGATGTACCGGAAAATAACCAATTGCTTTTCCAATACCTTTAAGGCCACGACTCATTAAAGAACTATTTGCAATATCATACATTTTATCAGAAGCTTTTTGTATGGCCCTTAATACATCCTTTGAAGAATCAGATAAATGATTACCATGTCTTGCAATTAAATCATTAACATCTGCTATACGATCCCTATATCCCATCCTTAATACATCATAGACATCAACAAGATCTGTATATGGAACTTTAAGAAGTGCCGCGCCAAGACCATCTGCCTCTTGAATTTTCTTCAATCTAAAGAAAAATTTAGTTCCCACTTTCAATGGGTTTGTTGGAGTTCCACCAAATACCTTATGGAAATTAGCAGCAGCCCTACGATTAGCATCAGAAATAACTTGATTTGTTCTTTGGATAACTGGATTATCTCTCCAAATTTGTGGAATAGTTTGAGTAAATGCATGTTTAGTAATATTAGCTGGAAGATTCTTAATAAAATCCGATAGAGATTGACCAGTATTTTTCCATCCAATATCACTTGTTTTTGGATTTCTAGCTAGATCTACATTTGAATCTATCTTACCTGGATCAATAATACCGTAATCTTTTTTACCAAGACCTTGAGTTTCATCAATTAATGTATTAGTATTTCTATGTAAAGACTCTAACATACTTTCAATTTCATAGGGTTTTTTACCTATTAATTTGCTAAAGAAGTTGGCAGTAAGTTTCCAAAATTGTCCCGGAGCATGGACAGAATCTAATGCTTTTCTAATTTCAGGAACAGTTAGTCCATATGAAACAAACTCAGTTGCATTCTTAAACATATGGTCTATAAGAGGTTTGATTTCCTCTGATACTTTAGAACGAATCGCTTCTCTTTGTTGATATAGTTTATCATATAAAGATACTATTTCTTTTCCTGGTTTAATTAGATTAAATCCTACCTTACCACCATTTTGTATTGCATGTAATGTTGCACTAGTTGCTTGATGAAGAACTTCATGGATTAAATTAATAGCAGTTGCATTTCTAAATCCATTAAATCCAATTTCATTCTTTACTCTATCATACCAGGCAGAACCTTCTTTTACTCTTTGAATTGCAGTTTTAATAAATGCAGAAAATATTGGATTATCTAAAACACGTCTTGCTAATTGACGAAGGTGAGAATCATTAGAATGTTCTGCAATTGCCTCTAATGCCCTCTTTGGATTGTCTGCCATAATGTTTGCCATGACTGCATTATCAGTCTTAGGATCAGTAGATTCCTTACCAACTTCCATCATAGATGGGTCTTGCAATCTTTGATCAATGTAAGTTTCTAATTTTCTTTTTGCAATAGATGCTTGTGAAATCTCTTCAGATACAATTTCAATTGTATCTGTCATTTCCTTTATTTTTTGTTGTTTTTTTAGATTGGCTTCTAAATTTTGTTCAGGAGATTTATTTGGATCATCAGTTACTTTTGATTCTAATTCTTCTATATTTTCTTGTAGTCTTTTAATTAAGGTTTGCTTATTAGTTATTTCATTACCTAATGTATCAACACGAATTTGTGCATCATTAATACCAGCTTCTTTATACTCTGGATTTATTTCTGGTTGAGATTGTTCACCTTTAGGTTTTAGTTTGTCTTGTCCAGTGTATTTATCAGGAACAATATGTGCCCCAACACCACCAACTAATGAATTAATAATTGCTTGTTCAGGATCAAATTTAGTTTGAGCATTTGGTTGATTATAAAGAATTTCATTCTCTGCCAATCTACCAGCCTCAGCACCAACACCAAATCCTGCCATCCCACCAATAGTTTTACCAAGCATTGAACCAACAACCTTACCTGCACCACCACCTGCCACAATCATCATACCGACATTGGCCTCTGCAGCATTTCTAGCTTGGTCTAATGGAACACCCTCTTTTACTAGTTTATCTACCGTGTCATTATAAACTGTTGATAATCCAATAGCAGCACCTGGAATATTAAGAGCAAATGGTAATACATTAGCAGCAGTTTCTGTTAGTTTACCACCAAAGGTTTGCATTTGTTTATGTTCATCCAAACCAAGGTTTGTATTAACATCTTTTTTATAACCTTCCAGATCATCTAGTGGGAAGATTAGATTTGAAATATCAGCCCCAACTCTCCCCACAGAAGCAACTCCTTTTTGGAATCCTTGTAATGCAGCTTGTGGAAGTTCATCCCATGTAGAAACTTCAGGTTGTGTAACAACTGGTTTCTTTTGTTTACCAAGGTGTTCTTCAATACGAGCGAGTGCCTTAGAAGCATCAGTCTCTTCTAAATCGTATAAGTTTCCTTCGTAATCATATAGTGGCATATTAATTTCCTGGTAGTTTAGTTACTGTTCGACCGTCAGGTGTTTGATAAGTAGTTGGTTTATTTTCAGAACCTGTAAGTTCTAGAGGCAAACCTAGTCTCTCTGCAAGATGGTTAACAGTTGCTTGTCTATTTGCAAGTTCTTTTCGTAAATATTGTAAAGTTCTTATTTTATTTACAGCACTTGGACTTTCATTATCAATTGATACACCCTTATTTAATTTATCATAAATAGGTTTCATCATTTGATCTTCAGTAATTTCTTTTTCTAATTTCTGAATGTTCTGTCTCAGTCCTAGAATATCTTTAGAATAGGTCTTATGCATATCTAAGAAAGGACTATGTGCAGCTTTAGTAGCATTCTCCTGAGCTATTTTTAATCTAGCATCCCATTCATCCTCTTTTAATTGTTGTTTACCGAGGAACTCTGGAGTTTGATATGCTGTAGTTGCATCTTCTATATACTTCTTAAATAGTTGTTTTTTAACTTCTGGATCAAGAGGATTACCATCAGAATCCACACCCTCAGTTAATAATTTTTGGAATGAAGCTAAATTAAAATCTCTAGTATCATTAGATTCAGATAATCTAGACTTAGCCTTTTCAGCAGAAATTCTAAATGGTGCAAGTGCTTGTGCTACTCTACCACTAGCTTCTTGTGAATCATTCTGACCAATATATCCACGCAATTTTGCATCTTGATAAGTTGGAAGCATTCTAGTTTGAGCATCAACTGCTTCAGCTTGTTTAATTGTATAATCCAAAGGAGCATCTTGTTGTCTTTTAAAGTTAGACAATACTCTATCAATGATTTCTTGTTGTGCCATTTCATCTGCATTGGCAGCATTCATTCCTTGATATAAAGCACCAAGAGCGAACTCTGGTTTATAACCAGTTTCTATCATTGGAATTGGCATTATCTATTCCTTTCAAATAAAGAACTTAATTGGTTTATAAAATCCTGCTGTCTTTTTTGTTGAGTACCCATATCAAATGCAGACATAATTGGAGATAGAAATCCATTAGTACCTTGTCTATTAGCTTCTTGATATAGATTACTCAAGCCACTAAAATTAGGACTTAAACCACCACCAGCAAGTTGTGCAAGCTGTTTGCGATATGTATCTAATAAACCAGAAGAAGCGATTGCTAATTGATTTGCTCTATCACCATATTGTGATCGCCTACCAGCAGCAGCATCTCTAGCATTTATTTGATTTTCCAATCCCTGCAATTGGGCGCGTATCTCTGGACGTCCAAGAGCAATATTTGGATTAGTATATGTATCACTTAATAATCTTTGATATTGTCCACGTTGAGAAGCAAATGGATCGCCAGCGCGTTGTAGATTCCCTGCAATTCTATTTAGATTATTTGAAGATCTCCTATTTTGCAGTCCTTCAAATAGTGCACCAATACCCTTAGTAAGAAATTGAGGATTATTAAATATATTTTTTAAGTAATCTTGTACCCCACTACCAAACTCTTGAGGACCACCTTGATAGGTAGATCCATTACCAATAGATGATAATGAGTTACCCCAATTACCAGATGCTTGTGGTACATATGAATTATCCCATTCTGGTTGTCCCTGGTTTACATTTAAAGTATTCCAGTTGTAACCATCACCACCAGAACCAGAGAAATTATAATTCTGTGCCCATTCTGGTTGTGATATGGAATCATAATTATCAAAAGAATCTGTGTAAGAATTTAAGTCACTATCACCACCTATATTTTGCCATTCATCAGCCATTGTTTGTTTCCTTATGCATAAAAATCAGGAGATTTATTCTTAGTTCCAATATTTGTACTTTGATAGTGTAAATCTATTTCATGCACAAACGGAGTTTGATTTAAAGTATCAGATGCATCAGCAGCATCTCGATATGTTCTTATCAAAAACAACCCATCAGGTTCTATTAATGATTTATCAATTAATGATGTTCCATCGTCTGTAATAACTGTTTCTGCTATCAAATGTCCATATTGAGTAGTAGAACCCTGTTGAACAATACTTGTTGTTTTTGGTGAATTAAAAGCACTTGCTGAACCACCAGGAGTACCATGTCCCTTTGCGTATGAAATATCAAAATACCATTTCGCATTTCCGGGAGTGGCGCCTGCCCCCCCAGTATCAACAGTTATTTGCGACCAATGTACATGAATATATAAATCAGAACCTGGAACATAATCATGTGGAACATGAAATTCATTCCAGACTTCATTCATTATGGCATTTGAGAATTGATATTGCTTTATATTACCACGATAAACAGACCATGTAGGATCATTTGCCCCTGCTGCTCTAATTGTAATTTTCCCAATTAAATCTTGCCATGGATAAGTCGGAGTAGTTTTATCTACTTTAATACCATTACCAGAAGTTTTATCTATAGTTAGTGTATCAAACTTTGGATTACCACCAGTTAAATTAGTATAATCAGAAGATTGTAAATGGTACATTTCACCACTAGTACCACCTTGTAGATCTTGCAGTTGATTATGACTGCGGTTTGCAATATCAGTTATATTTGAACCAGAGAAATTAATAATATACCATGGAACAGAACCAGAAGTTGATACATAATTTCTAAGTTGTCTATACCACTCTAACCATACAAACGATCCTGGTTTTTCATTTATTGGGGGAGGAGGCAAACCAGCCATTATGATACTCCTAAACTATATTCTACTTCAATACTTTCAATTCTTAATGGATAATTTAAAGAATGAGTTAAATTAAATGCCCTACGTCTAAAAGAACCAAGTCTTAAAAAAGCAGGAAAATCATCAGTTAATGTTATTGTTTTTATATTAGACCATGATTGATAATCATCGTCAGTCCATTTAAAACTAATACTATTCCCAGTAACATATCTATCAGCAACAACTTTAAAACTATGCATGAATTTTCTTTTATATGTATCAAAATCATATTTATTAGTTGTTATATCCACTAAGATCGCCACTCCATCATCTTGATATATGGATGGATCAAACTTATAAAGAACACCATTAGATGTATGTAATAAGTATGGAATCCCGGATTCATTGTCAGTTACATAATCACAAGCAAAAATAGTATGGGAACCAGAGTTATTAGAGGACCACTCATGCCATAGTTTTTCTTCTGTATCATATACTAAAGTTCTATTAGCATTCTTCAAATTTAATACATAAAAGAAATGCCCCTTACTTCTGATTGCAAATCCGCGAGCGGTTGATAAATCAGTATCTGAATCTAAGATTCTTTCTATTGCATCGTCTGATACTTTCTTTGGAGTAAATCCATCAACAATCCAAAACCCTCTACCACCAGAACCAGATTGTGAAATATATGAAAAATATTTTTCAGTTCCAACTACCGCATACGGAGCAGCACACCCCATTTGAATTGTAGAAGAATCATTTCTAGATAGAGGAGAACCAGTAGCATTTGCAGCATCATAGAAAAATTCTATGGAGTTAGATCCTAACGCCACAACTTGGTTGTTTTGTCGAGTTAATGCAACAATAGCATCAGGAAACATTTCAGCGGTAATATAATTAGAAGAATCCCATTCTGCTGGAGTATCAAGAACACAATTATAAATATCACTGTTCTTTGCTAATAATATATAACCATCAATAAATACTGGAGATGGTACATGGGGACTTGGGAATGCATTTAAATATGCAGTAGCAGCAGCCCCACTACCTCCACCAGATGGGAATGTTACAGATGGGGCAGAAGAATATCCTGTACCTCTATTAGTTATTACAACAGAAGTAACTACACCACCAGTAACTGTATATGTTGCTGCAGCACCTGAACCACCACCTCCAGAGAATCCACAAGAATAAGAACCATTTGTATAGCCACTTCCACCAGCGGTTATAGTTATAGTTCTTAATCCACTGGTACTAACTTGAGTTACAGTACCTGAAGTATCTATATACCAAGCATTAGTACCATCACAAACAAATAAATAATCACCAACTGTAATAGAATTGCCTAATACCATTCCTATTGGTCCAGTAGAACCTGTCAATGTTATTTTAGAAACAGGACTAACTGCATCTTCATATACAGTATTACCAACTGCAACATAAAATTTATCATTAAAAAATATACAACCTCTACCCGCACCAGAACCATAATCACGATAAGAAGATAAGCCTGCTCGTTTGTGCATTGATAGTTTAGTATTGTCGATTTGTTCTACTTTTCTTGCTTCTGGAAATATATTAACAAACCGTTGATCATAACCAGTTGTAGAATCTCTATTAGAAAATGCACCAACTAATGGCAGTCTAGCTACTGGTTGAAGTCCGGTTGTTTCTTGTTTCCGAGCCATTTTCATTCCTTATTCTATGTGTAATAGGTTCTTCTTGTGGTGATTTATTGGAGTTCAAATATCCCCACAATCCGCCAGATTTGTCTCCATATAGTGATCCTTTAATGGCTTGATTCTTAGCAAACAGAGAATTCAAACCAAGATCGGCAGCACCCCCAAAGACCTTAGATAAGTCACCAAGATCATAGTCATTACCAAATGCTGTAGCAGTAGAATTAGCATAGTTTCCTAAACCTCCAATTACTCCACCTAATAGTGAATCTTTAAAATCTTTACCACTTGCTAGATTACCTGCAAAGTTAGTGCCACCCTTAACAACAGCTTTAGCTACTTCTGGAGATAAATTTGCAAAATCTCCCAATTGACCAGCAATTGTATCAAATCCACCAGTCATGCCAAATAGATTAGCAAGGGCACCAAATGTATTACCACTATCCATGGATGACATTGCACTCATAAATGCACCAATGGGCTGTAGTCCTGGTATAAATGAAATAACATTTCCAACTGGACCAAACCAACTTGGAAGTGTTCCCGAAGCATCTACATATTTATATTGATCTTTATTGGTCCATCCTGGAACACTTGCAGCATTTTCTGGAGTTATAAATACATTATCATCTTGTAATCGTTTTACACCAGACCAATCTCCAGGATTTAATTCTCTCCAAACACTATTTACATAACGCTCTTTTCCCTTATTATCACCAAGACTTGCACCCATTGGTGTGGAAAAATCCCAATGCTTATCTCCCTTATATCCAGAGGTTTCTCCAGGACTAAAATCAGAATAATAACCAAGTAATTTATCACCTTGAAAGATTGGAGTTGATCCAAATAGAGTATTTAATCCTGAAATATTTTCTATTTTTCTGTTTGCGGGGTATCCACCTAAATGATCTTGATTCGGTGGAAGAAATCCATGCCCACCGTGTAAATTAAATATTCCTGGAGGTGTTCCATTTATAACTTGACCCAATGCTTCCCAATCTCCTAATGGACCACCGTAGTTAGCATTTGTAAGTTCAGATAGCACACTATTTCTAATTGCATTTTCTGCTTCAGATCTAGATAAATATTCTCCTGGTTGTAGAATTCTCTTTCCTAAATCGTCATACGATATCTCTGACGGTTGTAATAGCGGACCAATGGAGTATGTAGAAGGAAAGAATGATGCTAAAAAACCAGTTGGTTTATTTTCTTGAATCTTCCCAAATGTTTTATCAATTGTATAGTCAGCTAAAGCATCTCTAACACTTTTATAACCAGTGCCTAACAATGCATTATCATCACCATATATATTATACTTACCTAAACCAAGATCTTCTGTTCTATGATTACCAGGACCAACAGTAACATCATTGGGGTTAACATCTCCCCAATAATATTGTTGTCCATCTTCAGGTCTAGTCTTTATATTAAATAAAGAACCTAAAATTGGATCACTAATATCACTATTTAATGGATGCCCACCGGCAGGCCAATATTCTTGTGGTTGTGAAGCTTGGCTAATCTGCTCTGTATTTTGTAATGTAAATGCATTTGGGTCTTGAATACCAGATCTAAACATCTCATTACGTTTTCTGCGATCTGATATTTTATTTCTAGATACTATATCATAAATTTGATCTTGACTAAGATTTGGTACATTTGCTTGAGATGTTTGAGTTAAGGAATTCATTAGTATTCTCTAAAATCTACACCAAAGAATAATGAACCTTCTTCTGTTCCAAAAGACATTGCTTCATTCTTTATAATAGTCATCTCTTGCCAGAGTAATTTTCTATCTGTAGGGGCAACTCCATATTCAGGAGCTAATCTACAAGCAAGTCCATATACTACTGCATCATACCATTCTTGTGGAAAATCAGGAGTATCAGTAGAAGAATCGAAGTCTTCAAAAGTTCTTTGATGTGTAAAGTAAATTGTTTGGTTTGCAATACTAGTAGTATCTGGAACTGGAAACAAATAAATAGTTCCAGTATCAATACCTGGATCATAATATAGCTGTATTGGATTTCCTGTGGATGTTTTATTACCAAGTCTATTATATTCATCCTTGGTTAATATTCTCATTGGAATATCTACATTACTTGTAGTATTTCTATTCCATGCTTGTAGTACCTTAAGTGGTTTAGAAATATTAATAGTTTGTCCAATACCAACAGTATATGAACTGGTTGCAGTTAGTGTAAAAGAACTAGTTCTAATTGCCCACAAAGGCATCCCATCAGCTTGCCATGCTTTAACTAATCCATTTAAAGCTAGACTAGCTTCTGTTACTTGGTCAGTAGAAGGAGATTCCCCTTGTGGTAATACGCCAATTAAACGTAATGCTCTTTTAATTATATCATCTCTATTTATAGAGAAGTTAGTTGATCCAGATGTTGCCATTTAACTTCCTTTAAAATAAGCATACAAAATTCCAATAGCTGTTACAAATCCAGCAGCATATTTAATAGTTGCAATTAAAAACCCAGCAGCATTCCATGCTGTAACTAATCCATCAACAGCGATTTTTAATTCAGAAACAGTTTCTTGTATTTGTTTTATATCATTCTCTATAGAAGCTAAACGCTTTTCTTCTTCTATGGCATGTTTCATAAATAAATCATCTTCCATTATATTCTTCCCGCAACTAATTCTGCATATGTATATCCAAAATTCATATCAGCCCTACAACAATCTGCCGTTCCCATATCCGCATAATCAGATTGAGTTTGAATTGAACATGAGTGAACATATACATCTGCAGGTCTTGGTCTTGAATATGGAACGGATTGTTTGTCTGCTTTTGATCTTAGGAAATCTTGTGGATGTCTGGTTTCATAACAAGATGGACAGACAATAAACCCATCCCATCTGTGTTTTGATTTACTAGCTTTTATCTTAGAGGAACAAACATCACATATTAGATTCCAATCTCCAGATTTATAATATGTTTTTAACATTATACACCTATTCCTGTTAATGGTAATTTTGTAGTTGGCTCTGGTCCAGCACCTGGAATTGTTATTGGTGCTGTTCCTGAAAATATAATATTACCAGTTGGAGTAACAACCTTTGTTTTTATTGTATCTATACTACCAGAAAATACTATATTTCCAGATGTATTTAATATATGCTCATGGTTTTGTAATACAGTTCCATTAAATGTAATAGTTCCATTTGGTGTAATTGTATATGTAGTCCCACCACTTGGCGTATATATAATAGAGGAACCACCAGAGAAAACAACACTACCAGTAGGAACTATATTTTTTTCATGAACTTGATTATTAGTTCCAGAAAAGATAATACTACCACTAGTAGATTGGATGTGTTCATGGTTTTGAGTTACACTTCCAGAAAATACTATGGATCCAGAAGGAGTAATATTAAAAGTAGTCCCACTTCCATTATTTAAATGTACAATATTTCTAGAATTTATAATTTCAGCAATCATCAATTCAGGATGAGAAGTTAATAAAATAGCTTCTTCATCTGTAAATGGTATGGAACCAAATCCAGATAGTATAGTGCCACCATTACATAACGAATTTCCCTGGACATAATATTCTACAAAATTACTGGCCCATGCTCCGACATCTGTTGATGATGTTGCAGAAAGTCCATTAACATATACTCTGTGATCTGTTCTAGATAAAGATTGAGCTATACATGTAATAAGTTTATTAGAGACTGTTGTAATATTTACACTTACAATTACAGAAGTTCCAAAATTAACTTGATGTCGATATCCAAAATTTGTAGAACTATCAACTCGTAAACTAGCTACATAACCACCACCACCACCTGAATTTTGGCAATTCGATAATTGCCAATTTCCTGCAGTGTTATTTACATATCCAATAGCAACAAATACCATTGGATATCCAGTAAATAAGCAAGTAGCTTTTGCATTATTTGAACTAGATGCAGATGCTAAATTTCGATATCCAAAATTTGTACTATATGTTGGAGTACCTTGTATTCTAGCATGGTTTCCTTTTTTTATATCTGGTATTGCAGAACCATGCTCGCCTGGTATATAAATACTAGTTAATTTTCTGCCTAAGATTCCAGATTCACAGGCAGGTCCGGCAATTTTAGGTAGAATAAATGATTTCATTATGCAATAGAACCAGTATAAGTTGTATAATTAACTGCATGTCCTGAAGATGCTAATGCAGCACCAGTTACATTTCTACAAATAACTTTAAAATATGGAGGAACAAAACCTAATGCTGCCTTAACAGAAAATGATTTTCTTTGTAATGTAGAGTTCGTTGGACATGGCAAAGCACCAATAAAATGTAATACAGGTTCATCTGTTGCAGTAGAACCAGATGTTGGGCCAGTGCTAAAATTTGAATTGTCAAAACTAGACTGGACAAAAACATTTAAAAAACTTGGAGCAGTTATAGTACCAGGAGTTGCCTCCACTTCTATAATAACATCAATAGGATCTGTTGAACTTACATCAATAGTACCAGCACTTACATAAGTATTACTAGCTAATGAATTTAAAGCTGTAGTAGTTAATGATGTTCTAGAGCCAGCCGGTTCTGTATATGTAGCCATTAATATCCACCATTAAGAGAGGCTACTACATCATCATTAGTAACTTCACCTTCCCAAGTTAAAGTACCTGGAGAACCTCCAGTTACAAATACCTTTTCTCCAAGTGTGGCAAACCTTTGTAGAACTAATTGTACACTAGTCCATCCTGCATTTTGATTAGTACCATCTGCTTTACTTGGAATTCCAGTCAATGCATCTTGTAAACCGGCTCTAATATTAGATTTAGAACCATTTATAACATCCCTACCAGTTAACATTGTTTGTAAATTAAACTGTTTACCTTGACAAGCTAAAGCACGATTAGCCCACAATTGAGTTGAATCAATTGTAGATGCAGGTGTAAAGTTTGCCCAAACAATTGCATCATAAATATCTTGAACTTTAACCACAGTAGACCAAACTGTGGTGCTTGATGGTTGATTTAAATATGAAGCAATGTATCCAGTTTCACCATTTGCAACTTGTGTATTTAAATTTGGATCTGCTAATATTGCAGACTTCAATGTATTTAATTGAGATAATGTAAACATATATTACCTATTAGTTAGCAGAAATTGATGGAGTAATCTTTACAGCATCACCAGAAACACGAATAGCAAATGGAGCAGCACCATCACGTTCGCTATATAGTAATGTTCCTGAAGAACTTTGAACTACAAAATATCCATATATATCATCAGTAGATGAACCAGAACATGTAAAAGTTTGTTGTGATCCATATGTTATAGTACCACCAGATGCCGCGCCCCAAGATGCTCCAGTTAAAGTTGCAGAACTATATCCTGGGAATGTCGCTTCTGTATAAGTTCCTGCAGTATCAGTATCGCTTGGAGTTATATTATTTTTGTATAACTTTAATACTAAATTTTGGGCAGCAGTTTTATTTACTATCATTTCAAGTGATAGATTTTCACCTGTATCAGGAAAATTAAGAGCCATATCCAAGTTCCTTTGCTACTTCTCTTGAAATGCCTCTACGAATTTGAGGAATTTCATCGTATGTTGCCTGACGTAATTCAGATAATTGAACACTAGTTGCTTCAATAGTTTCTCCAGTTTCAGTATCTACCAAATGTATAATACATGGAGAATCTATAGAAAATAAAATTGCAGGACGTCCTTCGTGAATAACCCACATAGAAGTCCGCCAATTCTTTTTAATAATATTTGGCTGTACTTTAGGCCCAAAGTATTTAATCCATTTAGAAAAGATTCCCATTAAATCACCACATAAGTAATAGAAAGACCTGTAGCAGTAGCTACAGATAGATTAAGATTCAATGCTTCACCTGAATTTGTTTGGAACCAACCATGTTCATTAAATGGTAATACAATACCACCATTAGCTCCAAGAGGGAAGGTTGCTGATATATCAGTAGCAGCAGATAAAAATTTAACGGAGTTTGCCAAAGTAGTAACTAAAGCTACTCCAGTAACGCGAATTGATTTACCATTAACAGCAGAAACGACAGCATTAGATCCTAATGAGGAAGCATTTACAAAAGCTTTTAAAATGTTTGTTTGTACTGTTGGGGTAGAAGTTACATTAGTAGACATACTATTCCTTAAATAAAAATGGGCTGATTCCCATTAAATAGAAACCAGCCCACTTTGGGTTAATCATCAACTTGTTCGTTAGAGGGTGCAATGAAATATTCGATAGCTACATAACCAGTACCACCAGAAGTGGAAGTACCTACTGAGTAAGTAGAAAGAACCACTTGATCAGCAGTTAGTTTAGTAAATACAGAAGTTCCAGTTTGTGCACCTGGATTTGCAAGACCAGTGGAAGTAGTTGCCATTGAGTATGCATTAATTAATCCAGTAGTAGCACCAGACCAACCTAAGTTAAATGTGGCAGCACCAGTAACGGCAGCGGTGGCTTGATATACATGAAGACCAACCACAACCGCATCCTTTGGCAATACACATTTAGGAGTTGAGCTATCTGTTCTAGCAATGGGTATGATCTTTGTTATTAGATCACGGCCCTTTGGATAGGATAGACCAACTTGTGCAGCAGTAAAGTTTGCCATATAATTCTCCTAGAGTAACCCGCCTAGTGCACATCGTAGAGAGGCGTGGCGGGTGTTGTTATTTATTAAACGCCTGGAGAACCATAGATACCGCGAGGATCAGTCCAACCAAAGGAATAACGGGCAGAAGCCTTGTACTTAGCATTCTCAGTATCAAAATCGTTATCCATATCGAACTCATCACCACGACGCTCGAAATACTTTAGACCATCCTTAACATCAGTTAGAATGAACCAAGCATCAGGATCGTTTAGATAGTGATTAACGATAACATTACCAAAAAGACCCATATCCTTAATAACGTTGGGATCATTTAGATCAGTACCAACGCGGCCATCTGCACCTAGAATTCTCTTAGCTTCAAATTGAAGTTGATAAGGAATAACTAGACCACGGGGTTTGGCAGCGATTAGTAAACCACGATCATCACGGAAACCAGCGATATCAATAGTAGCTTGTTCTAGAGCAGCTTCTGATAGATCGACAGCAGCAGATGGACCATTAGTCCAAGTACCACCAGCAACATTGGGGTGAGAAGCTGAACCACCAGCAGCACAAGCTACTAGAGTAGAAGCATCACCACCAGTATAGGAAGTGTTGAATGCGCGGTTATAAACGTTAGCACCAACAATTTCCTTAGTTTGACGCATGGAACGAGCAAGACCTTGGGCCTTACGTTTACCTACAACATCATATTGATCATCTTCATAGATTTCACGGGTAATAGTAAAACCAAGAGCATACACAACATGGTTGTATCTAGAAGTGAAACCTTGCTTCTCAGAGTCATAGCTGATAGGAGCGCCTTCGGATTTAACATTAGCTAAACCAAAACCAGACAGACCAACATCTTCCTCATAAGCACGTGTGGATTTGTTAGATTCAAATAACTTGTCCCATTCAACAGGATAGTCATTATAGGCTTTACCGTACCAAGCATTAACGCCGGGCCATAAAGCCTTTGCAAAAGAACCAGTAGTAATAACAGACATTATTATTCTCCTTTAATTATTAAACGCCAGTAGCGCCAGTACCAGTGCCAAGAGTGGCTTGGTTAATCTTAGCGAGAACTTTAGTAGCATTACCAGTAGGCTCATTGTCAACACGTTGAACAGTGCCTAGAATTTTAAATTGTAGAGTAGCTGTAGTGGCTGCACCAGTCATATTTAAAGCACAACCAGAAACACCAGTAGTTGTAGAACCAGTTGCTAAATAAGCATCTGCATTCAAACCAACATCGGCAGCAGCAAATGAATACGAAGCACCACCAGAAGTTGTAGCTTCTACCTCATAGATAACATCGTCAGAGTCGCATACTAAAACAAAAGCATCAGTTGATGCAGCGCGATAGTGAGGAGTATCAAGAGTAGTTGAACCACTAGTCATTTTACCAACAACAGGATCTAGTTTAGCTGGAACAATTCCAACAACAACCCCTAATACTGGGCCAGAAGCAGTGGCACGAATGACAGTGGCGATACCATTTGCATCAGAAGATCCCGACAATTTAACTGGATCACCAACGAAAAGGGCTGTACCATCAGAAGAAGGTACTTGATAAAGATTGCATTGGCCGTTATAAGGCGCACCAGAAGTGTGCTTTACAGGGCGAAAGCCGTTAATTTTTGATGTGTTAGCCATGTAGCCTCCAAAAATAATTTTAAATGAAGGCTATATTGCAAGTTAACTTATTTTTAAAGAGCCGTAATCGGCAATTTTCTTTGCATTAGCCTTCATGGATTCATCGAGATCATCCACAGCTTTCTGTTTGGTTTTTTGGTCTTCTTGATACCACTCTTCCTTGATTCGCATCACGAAACCTTTTTGTCCACCACCAACAGAAACCTGAACAGGAGATCCTTCTTTAGTAGGATTTGCAATCCGACGATCACCGACAGTAATAGAGGCATCTTGAACAAGTTCATATCCTTGTTCTTGTAGCATAGGAATTCTGTCACCATCATCGTTTACAATTCTATATCTATATCCAGGCTCTTGCCCACGAATTGTTAATATGTTACGAGTACCATTAATTGGAGTTCGTTTTTCTCTAGGAAGTCTCTTTTCCATTCTTAGCTCCTTAATTTCTTAATCTCAGCAATATACTCTTCTTTAGTCATAACCCCATTCCGAACAAAGGTATTCATTGCCTTACGTTCATCTTCGGATAATTCAAAAGAATCTACTTTACTTTTAGATTCAACAACACTATTTGTATTCTCAACAGCATTGGGTTTTGCTCTATTAGGATTCACAAATTTATCTTTAAATGTGGTTTTAACTCGTTCCACAACATACTTAAGAACATCTTCATTTGATGCTCCAGTCTTGTCTTTATACTGTAATCCAACAGCATCAGCAAAGGCCCGCATTTCGGGATCTTTAGCATACCATTTATTTTTATTTACCCATTCTACAAAGTCTGGATGAACAGTCTGTTGTTCTGGTTCATTTTGTTTAGTGATCTGTGCAGTTCTGATTTCAGCAATTGCATCATCAACTGCTAATAGTTTATCTGCGTCCCCATCCTCTAGGGCTTTACGCTTCTCTACTTTAAGTTCATCTAATGCACGTTTAAACTCAGTTTCTTTTACTTTCTTGTGATGTTCTTGTAAAAGATTTAAGACCTTTTTAGTCTCTTTGAGTTCTCTACCCATTGATTCAATTTTGTCGAATAAGGGTTGTCTGCGTACAAATTCTGCAGCATCTATGAAAGTAGCTTCGTCACCTTCAAAATCTTCCTTTGGTCTCCAACCTAAATCCATTGCCCTTTGTTCTATGTCAGAAGGTTCATTATTGATTGGTTCAGTTGGAACAACTTCTTGCTTTTCTGATTCTAAAACTTTAACTTCTTCAGTCATATTAATCTCCAATTACTATTGCAACAACATCTTCATCATTTAGAAGTAAATGTTTTTCTTTATTTATTAATACTTCTTTGCCAGAATATTTTGCGAAATAAACAACATCACCAACCTTTGGTTTTGTTTCTGTTTCAAAATTTCCAGTATATGCAGTATCTCCAATTGCTAAGACAGTACCAATCTCTACAGCTTGTTGTTCTCGCTTAACATCTGTAACATCTGGTATAACTAATCCTAGTTCTGACATTTTACGATATGTTTCATTTGCCTCTGCCAATTGTTTTGGCTTTACGAGAATTCTATGTAATATAGGAACTAGTTTCATGAAAGTTCCTCAGAATCAATAGAGAATTTCTCTCTGTATGCGGCAATGAAACCTCTGTAAAAATTATCATCTTCTGAAGATAATCCAGCAGAGTTAGCTAAAATATCTTTAGCATCTTCTACACGAAGTTTACATGCATCGAAATATGCGATGGTAACTGGATGATCCTTCCAACTTTGAAAATCACTTTTGGTAATCATAATACTCCTTACTTGTTAGGGGTAGTCTTTGGTTTTGCTTTTGCTTGTTGCTGTTTTATAGAATTCATCTCTGAAGTATGTTGTGCATTCATTTGATGTGCTTCATGCTGTGTAGCCATATTCAAACTATGCTGCTGTGCTTGTTGTTGCATTGAAGCATTTGCCTCTGCCTGTGAGGCTCTCATCTTTAGCATTGCTTCCATAGCTTTAAATTTGAGTTCTAATTCTTTAATTCTTTGCTCATAAATTAATTCTTGTTCCTTAGAAGCTTGCTCCATCTGTGCTTTCATTTGAGCAATTTGAATATCATTCTGTCCCTTTTGTTGATCTAATTGTGCTTTCATTTGAATTGCTTGTACTTTTGGATCTGGGGCAGGAGGTTCTTTTCTAAAAAGTGCCTCTATATTTGGTTGTTCTTGTGCTTCTAGTGCTCTCTTTGTAACTTCATTTGGATCGAGAGTTCCAAGTCCCATGAGTTGTAATAAGCTTTCTACCTTAGCTTGCTTCTCTGTAGAAGTTGCAGCTTGCGGATCTGCAGCGGGTATAATATCATTTTCTGGGCCTTCAAAATCACTTTGTTGAATTTGCTCATCAATGACATCAATATACTCTTCAGGATTTGCATAGTCTCTATTCAGTTTATAAATCTTTCTAAATTCTTTAGACATTGCTCTAAAGACACGTTTATAAACAGCAGTGAATACTTTCATTCCCTGCTCAATTGTAGCCATTGTGGTAGTTGCTGGGGTATTTTGTCCTGGCATTTTACCAACAAATATCTCTGCAACAGAGGCTAATTCCTTACCAGATTTAACTAACAAATCTAATAACTTAAATAAAACCTCAGAAGGTTCACGAACTGGTAATGGGAAGATTTGTTTCTTTAAATCATCACCAATAGCATTAACTGCCTTCCATTCTCCGGGCCTGAAGTTTTCACTTCCCATCTTAATTTTAAGACCCTTACCAATGAATCCCGCTTGTAAATTACTTAATGCTCCAGAATCTACTAATAAATTTAGAAGTGTATTAACAGATTCATTAATGGGGCAAAGTAATCTTCCAAAACCAAGATCATAAATTGACCCATCTGGGTTTGGAATGAAAGGAAATTTTGTGTAATACTCAACAGGTTCGATTCTACAGAGTTTATTATCTTCATTTAATACTATACCATTTGCTGTGTATCTAGCTACGATACGAAGAACCTTTTTAGATCCATATTCTACAGTTACTATATAAGGTTCCGCATATCCATCTTTATCTAAATCTAAATAAGTATGCTGTTCTAGAATATAATATGGAGTTGTTTCATCTTCTTCTGGAACTCTTAGATCTGAAGTTCCGATCTGTCGCCCAGGTTCATAAATAGCAGAAGGTTCTTGTAATGTGATATCCAAATACAAATCTGCTAATTGTTTTTCTTTTAATTTACGTTCTGATAATGGAAACCATTCAGTAATTCGTTCAGCATCTTCAACAGATCTTGCCCAATAATTAATTACTAATTGTTTTGGGGGAATTAACTTAGAACAATTAACAGATCTTTCACTATCCCAATATGTCTTCTTAAAACATGTTCCAACAATAGGAAGAGTAATCAGAAGTTTATCCATTTCTTCTTCCCAATCAGGCATTTCATCCATGACTTGGTAAGACATATATTTGGAAATTCGTTTTGCTCTATCTGCCTTTTGTCCATCTGGATCAGAACCAACTACACGGCATTTGACAACATTATTATTAGAAGGTATTAATGAGGGATATGCTCGTGCTGCAAATTGCATGGCGGCTGTAGCTAACAATGGATATTTAATATTAGCAGCGCCTGGCCATGGGTATGTTTTCTTTTCAGATACTAATTTTGCTAAATCAATCCAATTATCTACATTTCTTTCCCATTCAGATCTAGATTGAATATCAACATCAAATCCGCGCACAACATCATCACCAATCTTTTTTAATGTATCCTCATCTAGCTCTCTTGCAATGTTTGTACTTTCTATATACTTCTCTAATTGTTTAGTAGCCACAAATTTCACTCCTACCCTGTAAGTTTAAATCAGATTGTTCTAATTCATCTTCATATTCAAGTTCAGCAACTTCTTCCCTAGTAGGAGCCTCGATGATTTTATCAATCATTAATCCAAGATAAGCAATTGCATCTACCATATCATCATGTTTTCCTCTTGGGAAAACCAATAGTTCATGTTCTAAATCAGGCCACCAATCTGCTTCTTTATCAAACTTAACAGCGCCTGCTCTCATTCTAGCTTGAATAGATCTTGATCGTGAGATCTTATCTGTTTTATTAGGTTTTAATGGAATGACATTTAAGAACGTATTCTCTTCGATCATAGCCCTATTTAAGAATGGACCTATTGATTTAGACACCTGCATGTCTTCAATACCAACTGCAAGTGGAGTATATACTCTTTGTAATGATAATAAAGTATTTACAATCTCATCTCCAGGTAATCTATCTTTGATAACATTTCTGATGTGTAAAATACCATTCTCATCCATACCTCCAACTACAAACGCAGAGTAATCAGCACGTTCTTTTTCTGAAATTGCTAAGTCTGCTGTTATATAGTAGTTAACTTTCTTGAGTTTATCTTCTTTAGTTAAAGCAAGTAAATCAGATTTCTTAAAATATCTAATAGAATCATCTACTGGATTACATAAATATTCACAAGCATAAACTTCTGGAATGCCTTGTGAAATAAAGTCATCTCTAAGCTGAATAAAATCTTGTTTTGTCTTTCTACTCGGCCATAATAGCTTTGAATAGTCAGAATTATGTGCGCGATACTTAACAGATCTCCACATTCCGTGCTTTTTAGTGGACCATACTTTAAGATCTTCTACAATTGTATATTTATCATTCTCTTTAGGCATTAAGGACTCAAGTGGATCGTCCAAATTCATAGGAGTGCCCACAAAACGAATAATACCACGCTCAGAACGGCAAGGAATGAGTGAACCATACACCCATCTGCGTAGTTTATCACGCCGATCCTTGTTCATAACCAGTTCTTCATTCATTAAATCATCAATAATGATTAAATCTGGTCTTCCACCATCAAATAATAGGCCACGAAGCTTCTGTTCTGCGCCTTTAGCCATTATTCTAAACTGTTTTCCATCTAGAAATGGTACAATTATATCAGTTTCTGTGTCTTTTTTGAAATCTACTTCATTTTTTTCATTTAATTTTAAACCAAACAACTGGTGAATTTCTTCAGATTCATTAATAATCTGTTTTATTTGCCCTAAGAACAAACTTGCCTGTGTTTCAGTGTCAGCTACTATAAGAGCATATCTACGTTCTCTAAATAACATGGCAGCTAGTGTATAAACTACAGAAATTGTAGTGGATTTTGAATGACCGCGAGGCGCGCAGACCGCTACAAACTTATCGTTAGAGCAACATAATTCCCACCATTCTCTATGAAAGTCTGCAAATGGAGATGCCTCATCAAAGAATTTTACAAGACATGATGAGGCGAATCCTTCAATAATGTCAGCAGTTAATTTAATTTTATTGTCCAAGACTTCCCCAGATATGATTTACTTAGTATGAGTTAATATAATATTATTTGATTTCTTCAATAGTGAAATACCCATCAAACACAAAAACATTACCACTTGTTAGTACACGGACTCCAAGATCAACCCATATCTGAATACCAAGAGATAGTCCCTCTACAATAGCCTCAAGGTGAAAAGGAACATATGCGTTGGCAGTTGCAGAGACTGCTTGACACTGCTTGCCACGCACCGTACCAGCAGATGCGGCATTAAGCGCGGGGGCCGCGCCGGTCCCTTGTTGAAGTCGTAAAATTGCCCCACTAAGTGCGGTATTATTCCTAAAAACTCCAGTGAATGAAATTCTCACCTTACCAGATATTCTCGGGGTAAACACTACAGGATTAGCCCCGGCACCAGCAGTATCTGCTCCAAAACCTGCCATTACAAAACTTGCGGTTGATGTTATTGCTACGTTTGTATCCGCCGGAGATACACTGGTATTAGACGGGAATTTCCAAGTGTAAGATGCAGGTAACGATATTGCTATTGGATCGACAAAAAAGAAAAATGAGTTATCAAAGATTGGAAGCGCACCGACATAAAGCTGCCCTATTTTTATGGTAAGCCCAGTGATTGTTACAACCTGTGTAGCATCACGTTTAAAAATACTAGTGCTACAAAAATTAACATTTTCTATATATTCCAGATTATTAATTTTTGGAAGTGTAGATGGACCAGTAATAAGGAAATTGCAAGTTGCATTTGTGCCTTCACAATGTAGCTCATCCAGTGTTAGCCCGTGAATCCCGTTAGTTACTAGGTCGCTCAATACGTAAAGCTCTATGAGAGGATTTGCGGTTTGCTGCAAACAATATCCACCGATGAATTTTGCTCCATAGACAGCAGATGAAATCCAGATTGCCGCCTTTGCTCCTGCGTTTGCCTGGAATGTACACCCGAGAGAAAGCGGGGTTTGTAGAGAGCCGAGAGTATCTACTGCCAATGTAACTGTGGCGAAATTTGATGAAACATTAAAATGGTTAATCCCATCAAGAATAAATGCATATGCCGTAGAAGTTGTAGTGCTATTTAGAAACTGACAATTAGTGTAACAATTAATCTCAGATTGTGAATTGTAGCCTGCAGCAATTGAATAATTCCCACTTACCTTTATATCGTAAAAATGTATTTTATCAGCATTATTTGGGAGAGTGCTTGAATATCTACCCCAAGCAATACCAACAGCAGGTTGAGAAGCTACAGCGATTTCTGAGTAAATCTGCAGACCATTTACTTGTAGCCCAGTGCTTCCGCGAAGATCTAGAATAACCTTCCCTATGAGGTCGGCAGTATCAACTAGAATTTGTGCGCCATATCCTTCGATAAGAGCAGTCGTAGAACCAACATATGGTACAATATCCAAGGCACCAACAGAGTTTGTTACTTTATACTTTCCAGGAGGAAATAATAATGTGCTACCAGCACCTGCAGCAACTGCTGTTTTGAATGCGGCGAAAGCTGCATTTATAGCGACTGTATCATCAGTAACACCATCACCTACAGCCCCGAAATCCTTTACTGATACAAGATCAGTCATTTTATTTACAATATTACGTGAAACTGTACTTGGAGTAGCAGATACTACATTATTTAAAGAGTCATTAACACCATTTAACCATGCACTAGTTATAGTAGTTCCAGAAATAAATTCAGTATTTGTTAATGCAGTCATTTATGTTTTCTTTCTCTTTTTGAAGTTTCTGATTTCATGGAACCATTCTTGTTTCTAGAGAATGAACGATTCTGACCTGGGTTTTGAACAAACAAATTTGCCAATCCATTTTGTCCACCTTTACTAACCGCGCGTTTGTGTCCAACATCTCCAGACAAACTTGTTGCTTTTACTCCATTTTTCTTTGCCACCTTCGCCCTCGCTGCGTTGCGTTGTGCGCGATCTTTAACTCTATTCTTTTTCTTTGTGTGTTCCCACTGTAACTC
>ERZ724522.236-NODE-236-length-37778-cov-37.031811_pt1 | contig 37778 bp, 39 predicted proteins | sample MGYA00376055_ERZ724522 | MGnify/ENA primary metagenome ERZ724522 (study PRJEB28724, sample SAMN07190884) | wastewater metagenome | isolation source: effluent of sewage treatment plant in Hong Hong | place: Hong Kong | collected 2016-03-17 ...
TGCTGGGTCTGCGGAGGCGGTGGCTTCCTGTGGTGGCTCCAGACGATGCGGGACGAAGACCTCGTCGCCGTCCGCAACTGGCTGGCCGACCGCACCGGCATCGGTGGCGTGCAGGACACGCAGAAGCTGATCGACTTCCTCGACTCGATCATGTCCGGATCGAGTTCTGTGCAAACGCAACAACGTGTGATCCCGAACTACGACGCTCGGATCCTCGACCAGTGGGCGTTCATTCACCCGTACCTCACCGAGTTCCGGCACATCCCGGTGCAGAACGTGATCGACTCACGGGTCGGCTACGGCACGCTCCGGGTGAAGGTGGGCGACGTGTTCATCCCCTCGGAGCGGGTGATCATCCCGCACTTCTGGGACGGCAACCTGGTCGGCTGGCAGTCGAGGCGGCTCACCGACGACGGCACCCCGAAGTACACCTCCACCCCGGAGATGCCGAAGGACCTGACGCTCTACAACTACGACCCGAAGCAGGCGAAGACGATCATCGTCGAGGCCCCGATCAGCGTCGTGTCGAAGCGCCACCTCGCCCACATCGAGGCGACGTTCGGCTCGAAGGTCACGCCGCACCAGCTCGACCTGATCGCCCGGCACTCCGGCGACATCCTGCTCTGGATGGACAACGATCCGGCCGGGTGGCACGCCACGGAGGAGATCTGCGAGTACCTCTCCCAGCGCACCTCACGGCTGTTCGTCGTCGACAGCCCGTACGCCGCCGACCCCGCCGACATGGACGACGTAGACTTCACCCAGGGCCTGAAGGACTGGGTGGTCCACTGGTCGCTTTGGCGTCGACCCACGACGCTGCTGGAGTACCGCAGGAGGAACGATGGGCATCAAGAAGTACTCGAAGGGCGAGGTGCTTCATGACGTCGAAGCCGTGGACCGTCCCGCAGGGGTCGACGATCAGGCTCGGATCGAACGTGTCGCCGCGGCTGCTGCCGAAGATCGAGCAGCCGATTCGCCTGATCGGTGACGGGCCGTGCGTGGCCTCACCGAGCCACGCTCTCGACATCCAGCCGTTCTGCTGGGACTGCAACGGGTTCTACCGCCGCTTGGGGCTCCCTCCCGGCGCACCACGCATCGAGGTCGCCCGTGCGTTCATGGACCTCGATGGGCACCGCTCCAGCGTGCTCACCAACGCCGCCGAGGTGCTGCTCGACAAGCGCACGAAGCGGCTCTACGACGCCTTGCCGCTCGGGGCGCTGTGGCCGAACGATGAGCTGCTCGTCGAGGCCGTGCTGAGCGGTGACTTCGACGTCGTGAAGCTCGACGACGGATCGTGGTCCTTCTACGTCGACTCGATCGACCCCGACACCGTCGACCGCGACGTGCTCGGGCTCTGGCGATGGATGATCGCCTTCCTCCTCTGGCGGGCCAAGTCGCCCGTCCGAGGATTCGCCATGGGGGTCTCCCGTGGCGAGTCCAACGTCTCCCGAGTGGGGTTCAGGCTTGTCGCCTTCGTCCCCGTTGACTCCAAGCCATCTTGGGAGTACTGTACCGCCATCGCCGCCGCCCTCCAGAGGGCATAGGCGTTGCCGAAGATGAATCCATCTTGAATCCACACTCCACCAACCAACCCGAATCCAAGAACAGAGAGGCAATCCCATGGCGAACTTCCGCCGCGGCTCCGCAGCCGCCGAAGAGGCATCCAAGTCCCAGGGCGGGGGCAAGTTCTCCCGCCTGGAGTACTTCACCATCAAGGACGAGAAGGACCCGACCCGCATCGTCCGGTTCCTGACCGATGCCGATGCGTGGATCACCACGACCATGCACCCGAACATGCCGACCCGCCCGGCTCCGGCGGGGTACCAGGGCAAGTGGCCCCAGTCGATGGGTGCCGTCTGTCGGATGGACGCCGACAAGGGCGTCCGCACCTTCCCCGAGCACGCCGACTGCTTCCACTGCCTCACCCCGCAGAGCGACGGCAAGCCGCGCCGCAAGAACGAGCGCACCTGGGGCATCGGCATCCTGCGCCAGCAGAACCCTGACGGCTCCTTCTCCGACGTGATGAAGGAGGTGGAGATCACCAAGGAGGACGGCACCAAGGAGACGAAGACCGAGCCGTTCTACGTGATCTTCTGCCAGGCGTGGTCGAACTTCTGGTCGACGCTCGACGACCACTTCAACATGCGGCAGACGATCCTCGACCGCGACTGGAAGATCGCCCGCAAGGGCTTCACGATGAACGACACCGACTACGGCATCGTGCCGTTCGATCCGGTGCAGGTCGATCTCGGCGACGGCAAGGGTCCCCGGATCCTCGACTTCCGTGACGAGGAGATCCTGAAGTTCTACCCCGACATCCCCGACCTCGGGGAGTTCGTGGCCCACCAGGCGAGCGACGACTACTACGACCGGTTCTTCGACACTCGTCACCCGCAGCCTGCGTTCGGCAAGGAGGCCAAGGACGGCGAGAGCGGTCCGGCGACCAACGTCGCTACTCCGGCCACCGAGCCCGCCCCGGTCTCGGTGGCTGCGATCGCCGACCGGCTCACTGGCATCCCCGGTGTGGCCCAGGGCTACGGTGCCCAGGCTGGCACCACGACCACGACCGGCCTGACCTCGCTCCCGCCGCAGAGCTGAGATCCGGCCGAAGTTCGAGCCGAGCACCCCGTCGCCTTCTCGTCCTCCCGTCGGGTGGCGGAGTGCTCGGCTCACCTCGGGGGAACCAATGCAGATCCAGGTCGTCTCTTCCTTCGTCGATGACCCCTCGGTCACGACGACTTTCGCCGGGCGTACCGTCCCGGCCTCCTGTCTCCTCGAAGACGTCCGCACCGGCAACCGCTGGGTGCTGTTCAGCGGCTCGATCTCCGAGCACCACTGGGCAGAGGCTCGTGGGCTCGGTGCCGTCGGCGTCGTCCGTCCTGTACCCCTCGGGTACATCGAGCAGACCGTCTTCTCCGATCGCGCCGACCGCCGTGGGTCGATGACGATCGACGACAAGCTCTTCATTCCGTGCGACGAGTTGCCGCTCGTGCCGGAGAAGCAGCGCCCGCTGACGTCGTTCGCTCCCTTCGTTCACCTCCACGCCCACAGCGAGTTCTGTTTGGCCCCGGAGACGCTCGTCTGCACCGCCTCAATGGTGTGGAAGAAGATCGGTGATGTCGAGCGGGGGGAGGTCCTTGTCGGCTTCGATGAGGACCTTCGACCGGAGGACGGTCAGCGCGGGAACAGCAGATCCAAGATGCGCCCGTCCACGGTGATCGCAACCAAGCGCCGGGTGCATGACTGTTACCGGATCACGCTCGAAGACGGCACGTCGATCGTTTCTTCGGCCAAGCACGGCTGGGTCGTCACCGGTACCACCAGAGGATCGCTGATCGAGCCGGACGGCCCGGAGTGCGGGTTCGGCTCGAACACCCGTCGCTGGCTCACCACGGAGCACCTGGGGGTCGGTCTCCCCGACCGTTGGGGGCACACGAAGCCGACCCGGCTGCCCAAGCTCGTGAAGTGGGCCACTCCCTGGGGAGATGTTCCCCTGAGTCTTCAGCGTGATGCTGCGTATCTCGCTGGGATTCTGGATGGCGAGGGGTGGCTGCATGACGGCCAGCTCGCTGTTGCCCAGAACCCTGGGCCGGTGCTGGACGAGATCAAGCGGTGCTGCGAGGCGCTCGGCTACCCGATCACCGACGACCGAGTCCAGTCGAACAGAGGTGAGTGTCGCACGTTCCGGTTCGCTGGATATGAGACGGCCCTGCGCGTGCTCTCGCAGTGTGATCCGGTGCGGTTTCGTGATCGGTGGTCGGAGGTATGGGAGGGGCGTCGAGCGGGAGGTCGATACACGACTCCTGTGCAGATCGTCTCTGTCGAGCACCTTGGTGAGATGGAGACTGTTGCTCTTACCACGTCCACCAAGACGTTCGTCGCTGAGGGCTTCCTCAGCCACAACAGCCCGCTCGACGGCCTCGCCACGCCGCAGGAGATGGTCGACCGGGCCGTGGCGCTCGACCAGTTCGCCATCGCCGTCACCGACCACGGGTACTGCGCTGCGCACCCGTTGCTCCAGAAGGCGGCGACCGCGGCCGGGGTGAAGCCGATCTTCGGCGTCGAGGCGAACCTCGTGCGCAACCGGCACCTCCGTGAGGACCGGTACGACTACTGGCACTTCCTCCTGCTGGCCCGCAACGAGGTCGGCCTGCGCAACCTGTGGGGCGCTTCCAGCGAGGCGCACATCGAGGGCTTCTACGGACGCCCCCGGATGGACTTCGAGACGCTGGCCCGGTTCAGCGAGGGGCTCATCGGCTCCACCGCCTGCCTCCGTGGTCCGCTCAAGCAGCTCGTGCTCGCCGGGGACGAGCAGGGGGCGAAGGAGATGATCGCCAAGCTCCAGGCGATCTTCCCCGAGAGCCTGTACCTGGAGATCCACACCAACACGCTCCCCGAGCAGATCGAGCTGAACAAGGCGCTCGTGCAGCTCGGCAAGGAGATGTCGCTGCCCCTCGTGGCGGTGTGCGACGCCCACTACGCCGAGGACTGCGACCACCACCTCCACAAGGCCTGGATCGCCGCCCAGACGGACAAGGACCTCTCGGCCGACCAGGACCTGTTCTCCGGCGACGAGCACTACTACCTCCGCTCGCACGTCGAGGTCGCCGACTCGCTCGCCTACCTCGGACACGACGCCGCCCACGAGGCGATGAGCAACACCGTCGAGATCGCCCGCTCCTGCGACGTCACGATCAAGCAGGGATCGGCCAAGCCGGTGTACCACCGGTACGTGGCCCCGGGCTTCGAGAGGGCGTCGTCGGGTGCCGAGCGTGACATCGAGGTGCTGCGCGAGAAGTGCGAGGCGGGCTTCGCGCTCAAGCGGCTCGCTGAACGTGACGCCGAGATGATCATCGAGCGAGATCAGCTCAAGTTCGCCAACCGCATGGAGGAAGCGGACCGCATCGAGACCTACCGCGAGCGCCTGGAGCGGGAGCTGGCGGCGATGATCGAGAAGGGCTTCGCTGGCTACTTCCTGATCGTCGAGGACTACTGCCTCGATCCCTCGACGCCAGTACTCACCAACGACTTGCGATGGGTCGAGGTTGGCAAGTTGGAGGTCGGTGACGGGTTGCTCGCGTTCGATGAGAACAAGGTCACCAGGCGAGAGAAGGGGCATCGTTACTGGCGCTCGTCTGATGTCGTTTCCGTCCGTCGCATCGTGTTGCCGACCTATCGAGTCGTCCTGAGTGACGGTACCGAGACGGTCGTCTCCGACGACCATCAGTGGCTTGTCTCGTCCCCGGGAGGGTCGGCTCAGAGGTGGATTCGTACCCGTGATCTTCGGGTTGGCCAGCGCCCTCAGCGTCTTGTCCAGCAGTGGTCAGAGCCCGACACCTGGGAGGCAGGGTATATCGCCGGGATCCTCGACGGTGAAGGCTGGCTCACGCAGTCCGAGATTGGCAACGGTGGCACCTCCTTCACTCTCGGTTTCGCCCAGCGAGAGGGGGTAGTGCTCGATGCCGCTCTGCGCATTCTCGATGCCTGGGGGTTCGATTACGCTCTCAAGTCACGTTCTGACGGGGTTCACACCGTGACGTTGCGTGGTGGACGTTCGGAAGTACTGCGTCTTCTCGGCACCGCTCGCCCACAACGACTGCTGGATAAGGTTGAGCCGGAACTGCTCGGGCGAGTGGTAGCGATCGACCAGCCATCAATCATCTCTGTTGAGTCGCTTGGTCTTGGTGAGGTCGTCGCCCTTGAGACCACGACCGGAACGTTGGTGGCGCAGGGCTTTGCTCACCACAACTGCAACGCAGCTCGGCAGGGGCGTACGTCGGCCAACAAGCGACTGCTGATGGGTCCTGGCCGAGGATCGGTCGTCGGCTCGCTCGTGGCCTACCTGCTCGGCATCACCCAGGTCGACCCGATCGAGGCCGACCTGCTGTTCGAGCGCTTCATCACCGCCGGGCGCAACTCCCCGCCCGACATCGACCTCGACTTCCCCTCCTCGGAGCGCCCGGCGATCACCGAGTACATCACCCACCGCTGGGGTGAGGATCGAGTCGTGCGAGTCGGTACCCACGGGCGGCTCCAGAACAAGGGCGTGATGCGCTCGCTGGAGAAGGTGTTCCGCACCAACGCCGAGCACGCCATGGAGTGGACCGACCTCGTCGAGATCACCAAGATCATCGACGCCGCCGAGGCGCACACCGCCGGGCTCGGACTGAAGTGGGACGACCTGTGGGAGCAGGAGGGCGAGCTGCTGGAGCCCTACCGCCAGAAGTACCCGCAGATCTTCGACTACGCCGAGCGGATGGTGAAGCGGCTCAAGAGCTACGGACGCCACGCCTCGGGCGTCGTGATCGACCCCGAGCACCCGATCGTCGATCGTCTCCCACTGCGCACCGCGGGCGACAAGGACGACCGGCAGGTGGTCACCGAGTTCGACATGGAGGCCCTGGAGCTGCTCGGGTACCTCAAGTTCGACATCCTCACGCTGCGCACGCTCGACACGATCCAGGTGTGCCTCGACATGATCGAGGGCGACGAGTTCTACGGAGGGAAGCTCCGGATCGACATCGACGCCTGGCGCGAGGAGTACAACGACCCGCAGGTGTGGGACATGCTCTGCTCGGGCGACACGCTCGGGGTGTTCCAGATCGAGACCAGCTCGGGCACCCGGCTCGTGAAGCGGATGCAGCCCCACTCGATCGCCGACCTCTCGGCCATCCTGACTCTCGTGCGCCCCGGCCCGATGCGCTCCGGCCTGACCGACACCTACATCAAGCGCCGCTTCGGCGAGGAGCCCGTGGTCGCCATCCACCCGCTCCTGGAGCCCGTGCTCGGCCGGACGTACCAGTGTTTCGCTGCTGAGACTGAGGTAATCACTCGCAACGGAACACGACGGATCAAGGATCTCCACCAGTCTCTCGGTGAACAGGTAATGGACGGCAATGGCAGGTGGGTGGATGCCGATGTGCGATGGTTCGGGCAGCAGTCTCTCGTCAAGATCAGCCTGAAGAGGAACAAGCAGACCAAGGACATCTTCGCCACAGCGGATCACCGCTGGTTCGCCAGATGGAGCGACTCCAAGAGCAAGTTCGTCGAGTGCACCACTGACGATCTTCGTCCAGGGATGATTCTCCGCTCCGGTATGCCGAACGGGGCGCAGAACACCAACCTTTCTCCTGTCGGGGCATGTGCGGGGATCGTGTTCGGTGATGGTGTCTGCACTCCCCACTCGACCTACGTCGACCTGTGGGGAGACAAGAACATCGACCTGCTCCACCTGTTCGGTGAGCAGCGTCGCGCCTCGGTCGAATCCGACCCAAGATGTGCTCTTCCGAAGGTCCGAGTGTTTGACATGCCCCGATCGTGGAAGTCCCACCCCTCTCTCGATGAGGGCGCATCGTTCCTCCTCGGCTGGATGGCGGGCTACTTCGCTGCCGACGGATGCGTGAGCAAGACTGGCCAGGCCGTGCTGTCGAGTGCTCGGAGGGAAGATCTGGAGTGGTTCAGGACCGTCGCTAACGTCGTCGGCATTGGGACGTATGGGATTACCAAGTCGGTCACAGACAAGGCCCCTCCAGGACAGCCGCTCCGCACGGCGACCCTGTACCAGGTCGGACTGGTGGCCTCTTCTATTCCTGATGGGTTCTTCCTGATCTCCGAGCACGCTGATAGGTTCGCTGCGAGCAGGGCATCCCGGGTGAGGGCTGACCGGACTCAGTGGACGGTCGGTTCGGTCGAGGCCACTGAGCGCATCGAGGATGTGTACTGCGCCGTCATACCAACCACGGCCAGCTTCGTCCTGGAGGACCACATCCTCACCGGAAACTGCATGATCTACCAGGAGGACATCATGGCGGTGTGCTCCACGCTCGCCGGGTACGACCTGGAGCAGTCCGACAAGGTGCGTGCGATCCTCGGCAAGAAGAAGGTCGAGGAGGCTGCCAAGGAGGGCGTGAAGTTCATCGACCGTGCCGTCGAGCGTGGTGTCGAGCGCCCTCTCGCCGAGGCCGTCTGGGCGCAGATGCAGGAGTTCGCGAAGTACTGCGTCACCGGAGACACCAGGATCATGCTCGCTGGTGCAGGCTCGCATTCAGATGGGTGGGTGTCGGTGGAGGACGCCTATCGCCGCCTTCACACCCCGATGAGAGATCCAGTCCAGGGCAGGACGAAGACCGGCGAGGAGTTCTCCGGTCCGTGTGATGTGTGCGGAGCGACGGAGTCAATCGTCTGGACCAGGGGTCGATGCAATGCCTGCACTCAGTGGCGGAAGAAGGCTCTGGCCCCAGATCGAGGCGTGTTCGGGATGGCTGTTCATCCCGATGGGCGCATCAGGAAGTGCCGCCTCCTGGATGTGCAGATGGCGGGAGAGCAGCGAGTGGTCACGATCACCCTTGCCAACGGCATGTCGATCACGGCCACACCAGACCATCGTCACCTCACCCCGAACGGACTGCGATGCGTCGATGATGGTCTCGCCGTCGGCGATCTTCTGATCGTCAACGGCGGGTACGAACCCGATGGCTACACCCCGGAGCGCGATCGCACCACCGTGGGCGGGCGGCGTGCCGAGGGCGTGGTCAATGCCGCCTTCGGTGACGACAACTACGGCTACATCAACGGTGGGTTCGCCAGTCTCTCGGCCTGGACGGCGCAGACCCCGAAGGTGTGCGCCGAGTGCGGACACGATGGTTCCGAGCGTCGGATCGAGCGGGCTCATCTGGACGGCAACCGTCAGAACAACGACTGGGAGAACCTTCGGATGCTCTGCGTGTCGTGCCACAAGAGGCACGACTACGAGCACAACGGTCGCCGCCGCCGAGGGGAGAAGGGACTGCTCTCGGCAGAGTCAGCCATTGTCTCGATCGAGGACGCCGGGACCCAGGTGACCTACGACGTGATGATGGATGAGCCGCACATCTGGATTGCCAACGGGATCGCCACCACGAATACCTTCAACCGAGCCCACTCCTGGAGCTACGCCGTGCTCGCCTACTGGTGCGCCTGGCTCAAGTGCCACTTCCCCGCCCACTTCGCCGTCGCCGTGCTGTCGACGATCGAGAAGGGTCGGATCCCCGAGTTCGTCGAGATGACCCGCCGCAACGGCTACGAGGTGCTCCCGCCGGACGTCAACGAGTCGGCCCACGGCTTCACCGTCTCGGCCAACCGCCTCGGCGTCCGCTATGGCTTCGGCTCGATCTCGCAGATCGGCGAGGCCACCTCGGAGGCGATCGTTCAGGGGCAGCCGTACAGCTCGTGGGAGGACTTCATCGAGCGCCGTGGCTCGAAGTGCAACTTCGGCCACATCCGCACGCTGGCCGGTGTCGGCACCTTCGACGCACTGATCCCCGAGGGGAAGACGCGACCGGCACTGCTCGCCATGATCGAGCTGCTCGCCGCCGGGAAGGCGACGACGTGTCGGTGGAAGATCGAGGGATACGACGGACCCAACGGTCTCCCGTGCACCTTCGACTGGTCGACCGAGGTGACGATCGGGAAGTCGGGCAAGCCGCTGAAGGCGAAGCCGCTCCCGAAGGCGTGCACGAAGGCCTGCCGCCAGTACTCCGAGCGCGAGGGTGGTGTGCCGTGGCCCGAGCTGCCCGGGCTCACCAAGAAGCAGGTGCGTGACCGAGAGCGCGAGGTGCTCGGGGTGTACCTCTCTTCGACACCGTTCGACGCCGTCCCGCTCAACGTCCTCGACGACCGCGGGATCATCTACGGCGAGGAGTTCGACCAGGCACCTAACGGCAACCACGGCGTCTACGCGATGATCAACTCTGTGCGTCTGCACGAAGACAAGGCCGGGCGCAAGATGGCCTTCGTCAGGATCAACTCGCTCGGCTACGAGCACGACGTCACCGTGTTCTCGACGGCCTACCAGCGCTACGGGAAGGCGTTGGTGAAGGACACCCTGTGCATCATCGACCTCGATCGCAACGACCGAGGGATGACGATGAACCACATCTTCCCGATCGACCAGGAGCAGGCGGCTGCTCTCCAACCCACCCAGGAGAAGTGAACCAAATGGCAGTGAAGAAGAAGGCAGCCGCAGCACCTGCGGTCTCGGCGTCGGCCAGGGCGCTCGATGCGTTCCAGGCGAAGATGGCCAAGACCTTCGGTGAGGGGGTGTTCTCGCTGACGAGCGACATCGCCGCCTACGACGTCATCCCGACGGGCTCGATCGTGCTCGACTACTACCTCGGCGTGGGTGGCTACGTCACCGGTCGACTGCACGAGATCTGGGGTCCCGAGGGTGCTGGCAAGACGACGATGTCGCTCATCGCCGTCCGTGAGGCGCAGCGCAAGTTCCCCGAGAAGCTCACCGCCTGGATCGACGTCGAGCAGCGGCTCGACAAGCCGTGGGCGGTGCAGCAGGGCGTCGACCTCTCCCGGATGGTGATCGTCACCCCGGGCTCCGCAGAGGACGTGGCCGACCAGCTCAAGGAGATCTGTCGCTCCGGTCTGTTCTCGATCGCCGTCGTCGACTCGGTGGGTGCGATGCTCCCCGAGAAGGCCAAGGACAAGGACGCCGACGAGTCCGTCATGGGCAAGGAGGCACAGGTCATCACGCGCATGGTGAAGCTCAACGCTGTCGAGGCGAAGAAGAGCAACACCACCGTGCTCCTGCTGAACCAGGTCCGTGCGAACTTCGGCTACGGCTGTGTTCATGGGGACACTCCGATTCCATTCGTGGACGGTTCCTCTGCACCCATCCGCGAAGTGGTCAAGGGGAAGATCGACAAGGAGGTGTGGGCGTGGGATGGAGAGCGGTACGTGGCGAGGCGAGTGGTCGACTGGCACGAGAACGGATCGGTCGATGACCGTGATGGATGGATTCACTTCACGACCGATGTGGTCGAATCCAGGGGTGGTCGCCATGGTTTCTCCCTGACCCCCAACCACCTTGTCCTGACCGATGACGGGTGGGTTCGTGCTGATGAACTCGCCGTTGGATCGAAGGTCGCCTCTCGGTACCGGTCGGTGGTGTCCTCGACACTTGCGGACTTCCTTTCGGGATGCCTCGTGGGGGACTCTCACGTCACTGCCAAGGGGCAGTTGGTGATGCAGGACTCCAACGACCCCGGATACCTGGCCTGGAAGATCTCCAAGATTTCTCCGGCCATCCCGTTCACCGAGATGATTGCCAGCCAGGGGAGGTCGAAGTGGGTGACCGGGTGGTCCCATGAGCTTCGGCTACTCCGTGCCGAGTTCGATGGGAGGAATCCGTCGGTATTCGTTCGTGATCACCTGAGCGATCTCGGGATGGCCCTGTGGTACATGGACGACGGATGGATCGAATGGAACGGGTCCGATCCGATGGGTCGCGATGGATTCAGGTGTGGGATCTCTGCACCACGGTCAGGGGGCGAAGAGGCCGCCCGACTGCTGACCGAAGCTGGGTGGGATGCGACCTACACGGGCGGTTCGATCTATCTCTCGCGTGATGCCTCTCGACGGTTTCTGGAGTCCGTTGCCCATCTGATCCCGCCGTGCATGGAGAGGAAGCTGCCGGTTCATCTTCGCGGTCAGTACCAGGACTTCCAGTTGGACTTCGAGGAGACCTTCCGACAGGACTTCGCTGAAGTGATGAAGGTTCAGCCTGGGCGCAAGCGTGATGCGCGGTGGCCTGGCGATCTCGTGAAGTACGACATCTCGGTCGACGGAGTGAGCAACTACCTCGTCGGTGGACTGACGAATGGCGTCACGGTGCACAACTCGGACACCACCACCCCCGGCGGCTTCGCCCTGAAGCACGCCACGACGACCAAGCTGAACATCAAGCGGGCCGGTGGCACCGACACGGCGTTCAAGGTGAAGATCAACGGCGAGGACCGGGTGGTCGGCCACATGCTCGCCGTCAACATCCAGCGCAACTCGGTGGCCCCGGCCTACCGCACCGCCCAGTTCCCGATGTTCTACATCGCCACCGACAAGTTCGGTCCGGTGGGCATCGACTCGGCCGACGAGGCGGCGACGATCGGCTCGCTCGCTGGCGTGATCCAGCTCAGCGGCTCGTGGTACACGATCACCTACTCCGGCGTGCGAGTGCAGGGTCGTGATGCCCTCGTGGCCGAGCTGCGCCAGGACCCGGCGACGATCGCCAAGATCCGAGAGCTGGCCCTGCTGGCCAACGCCCCGACCGAGGTCGCTGACGAGGGTGTCGACGTCGACGAGACGATTGCAGATGCACACGAGGAGGCATCGTGAGCCTCGTGAAGAAGCTCGCGGACAAGCACGAGGACGACCTCCACGAGCTGCTCGGCGGGCACCAGTCGAAGTCGTCGGGCAACCAATGGGCGGACCAGGGGGACGGACGCCGAGGCCGCTTCCAGAACCGCTTCGGTTGGTGCTGGGATGCCAAGTGCGCGATGCCGCAGACGAAGTCGATCTCGATCAGCCGTGACATGGTCGACAAGATCCTTCACCAGTCCCACGGCGACCGGCCACTGCTCCCGTTGCGCTTCTACGCCGACGAGCGAGGAGGGGTCGCCCACGACCTCGTGGTGATGCGCCTGTCCGATCTCGTCGAGCTGATCGAGACCGCCGAAGGAGAGCTGTCGTGAGCACGAACAAGCTCCGCTCCGACCCCGACTGCCCCTCGTGCGTCAGTGGCAAGGGGGACTGGCACTCGAAGCACGGCGAGATCGTGGCGATCAAGGACGCCAACGCCTGCAACGACAACCCCAAGTGCCCCTGCGACTGCCACAAGCTCTGGGCTCAGATGCAGGCCGACCGTCGACCGATCGGGCAGCCATGACCAAGCACAGCCCCCAGTTCCGTCGAGCGCTCAGCTCGATCGCCCGTGGTGACCTCATGATCGCCCCGATCAAGTCGTACCTCTACGACCCCAACTTCCCCGAGTTCGAGGTGAAGGTCGGTGGCCTCGGTGCGCGAACGCCGGACTACCACTTCCACCCCTCCGAGCACCCCGGGTGGAACGAGCGCTCGCTGTACCTCTGGATGACTCGGCCGGACCTGATCGCCGCCGAGCCGATGGACCCGACCGGTGTCCTGTCGATGACCGCTGGCTCGATCTGGCACTCGATCATCGGCCACATCGTCACCGAACTCGGGCTCGTCACGGCGCTGGAGGTCCCCGTCGAGGATCCGGCCCGGCGCACCCGCGGCAAGATGGACGGCGTCATGGTCGGTGGCAACGAGATCTTCGAGCTGAAGGGTCTGGCGCTCGACACTCCGCTTCCAACTCCTACTGGATGGACGACCATGCGCGATGTTCAGGTCGGTGACGAGCTGATTGGGTCCGACGGACGTCCGTGCACGGTCACGGACGTCTCTGGTGTGTCGTGGAAGCGCTGCTATCGCCTGTCGTTCGACGATGGCACCAGCGTCGTCGCCGACGAAGAGCACCGCTGGTACACCCATGCTGGCCAGGCAGGGCGGTTGCGTCCCGGTATCCGGACGACGGCGGAGATCTGCAACTCCCTGTTCTGCACCGGTCGACAGGCGAACCACCGCATCTTGAACGCGATGCCCCTTGATCTGCCCGACCACGATCTGCCACTTGATCCGTACATGCTCGGGGTCTGGATCGGAGATGGGTCCAAGCACAACGGGGCGGTGACTCAGCGATCCCAGTCTTCGCTCTGGGGGGTGCTCGCTGAGCGTGGATTCGAGGTTGGAGATGAATGGGGTGGAGGTAGAGGTGGACACGGCACTCGGACGATCTACGGGCTGCGATCGACCTTGATCGAAATGGACTTGCTGGGGAATCGGAAGGCCATCCCTGTCGCCTACTTGCGAGGTTCGTACGAGCAGCGCCTGAGTCTGCTTCGCGGCCTGATGGACACGGACGGGACGTGGTCTCCACTGCGCGGGCAGGCGACGTTCACCTCGATCGACGAGGATCTTGCGCGGCAAGTGCGCGAACTGGTTCTTTCGCTCGGGATGAGGTGCCGCATCCAGCGGGTGACCGCTCGCGGCTTCGGTGTTGAGCGTGACGCCTTCCATGTCGTGTTCTCTCCCACGGTCAACCCGTTCGCCGCTCGCCACGAACTCCTGGGTGACTACGTCGCACCTGCACGGGCACATCGCCGAAGCATCAGCTCGGTCGAGTTCGTGGGTGTTCTCCAGACGAAGTGCGTGATGGTCGATAGCCACGATCACACCTACCTCTGTGGGAGCCAGATGGTGCCAACCCACAACACGATGAAGGAGGGTCGCCTTCGGATGATGGAGGACTCGGCGAAGTACATCGAGCTGAACCCGAGCTACCACCTCCAGGCGAACGAGTACATGCGCATGAGCGGCATCCACCGAGAGCGGGTGCTCGTGATGTCGCTGACCTTCCCGTACGAGATGAAGGAGTTCGTCATCGAGTACGACCACCGGCTCGGCCAGCAGACGGCCGAGAAGTACGAACGGGTGCTCCAGGCCGTCGCCGACGCCAGGCCCCCGATGTGCGACGGGTGCTCGGCCAAGGAGAAGAAGGGCTGCCCGGCACGGTTCGTGTGCGCCTCCGAGATGGCAGCATGAGCCTCGCCCACTACCAGGCCCGCCTCGGGCTGCTCGTGCTCGATGTGATCGAGGACGATGCACTCACCATCGAGGACGTCATCACGTTCCTCGCCAGCTACGACGACAAGCGCAAGATCCTGGACCGGGTCCAGGCCAACAACATGAAGGGACGCAACGTGGGGGACACGATGAAGCACTTCTCGACGATGGACGACGAGGTCCGTCCCGAGCGAGAGGGCCGGGAGGGCGACACGCAGCCGATGCCGAAGGCCGTCGACGGGCCGATCATGCACGAGCTGGTGATTGCCGATCTTCAGTCCAGACTGGACGTCGGCATCAAGCGCTACGGCCAGCCGCTGCGGGCCTTCAACGGCAGGGACCCACTTCAAGATCTGTACGAAGAGCTTCTTGATGCGTGTGTGTACCTCCGCCAGTTGATGGAGGAGTCCTCTTCGAGGCGAGGTACTCCCGATGCCTGAGGGCGTTCCCCTTCTTGCAGTACAGTCACAACTTGAAAGGGTACACCATGCCTCGTGACCTGAAGCCGAAGCGGGAGTTCCCCCTCGACTGGTCGACGATCGAGCAGGACCGCGTTGAGCGCATCCTCTGCTTCGACCAGAGCCTGCTGAACACCGGCTGGGCGCTCGTGATGTTCGCCCCGAAGAAGCGGCCGGTGGTGCAGCTCAACGGGACCATCCGCACGCCTCCGATCGAGGGCCTCAAGGGCATGGAGGACAGCTTCCAGCGCGGCGAGAGCCTGCTGCGCGAGCTGTCCAACGTGCTCACCATCGCCTGGGAGTACGGCTTCAGCCAGATCCTCCACGAGACCCCCTCGCTGATGGGCTGGGGCGGGGAGACGAAGGCGGAGGCAGCGCCGATCGCCGTCTCGATGCTGCGCGCTGCTGTTCGTCAGCACCAGGTGTTCGAGATCCGCAAGATGCCGATCGAGATGCTTCAGGCCGAGGTCGTCCAGGCGTGGATCGGTGGCAGGCGAGGGGCGAAGAAGGACGAGATCCACGCCGAGATGTGGAAGATCATCCCCGAGTTCAGGACCAACGAGCACGTCCGTGACGCCATCGCCATTGGGCTCACCTACGTCGCCCGTCGAGACCTGGAGCGCAAGGTCGCCGCCTGGCGAGAGCGCAACCCGTCGAAGGTGAAGGTGATCTGATGGACGAGGACCAGTGACCGACCATCGCGAGATGGAGCCACCCACCTACAGGGTGCTCGCCACGTTCGACGTCGATCAGGAGGTGTGGTGGTGCGACGAACCATGGGAAGGTGCCCGCACCGACATCGGTGGCGGGCAGGTCGTCGGTGACGTTCCGCTTGCGCTCTGGCAGGAGTACAGCGCAGCGCTCGCCACCCTGTCGCGCACGAGGGCCGCGCTCAGCGACGTGCTCGGTCTGCACCCCAAGGAGATGATGCTCGCCGAGGCGTGCTCCAGCTATCAGGGCGAGGAGCTGTCCGTTGGATCGTGGCGGCACTGGTGCGACTGCGAGGCGTGCGGATGGCCGAAGGACGACCACGAGGACCACTCGTGAGCGCGGACGAGACGATGGGTCGTCGCGAGATAGGGCCTGTGGACAAGGTGCCGTTCACGATCGACCACCTGCTCGCACACCTCCAGATCGAGGCCGACTTCGTGGTCGATCGGGCCGTGGTCACTCGTGGGCAGCGGCTCGTCCTTCGGGACATGCTCCAGCGGGCGCACGACGAGATCGAACGGCTGAACGACGAGAACGAGGCGCTCCGCATCGACCTCGCTGCGGCCTACTGCCGCATGGACGACATGGAAGGACTGAACGATGAGTGACTTCGACGAGCACACGCGCATGTGGGCCGACGAGATTGTCGACAGGTGTTACCACGACTCACACATGTATGTCGGGGAAGACCTGTGGAGGTGCGACCAGTGTGGCGAGGTCATCCGCTACATCGAACGACCCGAACGGCAAGGGTAGGTGGCCGTCGTGAGGGGCGTGCGATTCGTGGAGCTGGACGCCAGCCGTCGAGTGACCCGTCACGCCGTCGACCAGGTCGCCACCATGTCCCGCACCAGACAGGCGCTCAGCGACGCGCTCGGTCTGCACCCGAAGGAGATGATGCTCGCCGAGGCGTGCTCCAGCTATCAGGGCGAGGAGCTGTCCGTTGGATCGTGGCGGCACTGGTGCGACTGCGAGGCGTGCGGATGGCCTCGCGAGGACCACGAGGACCACTCGTGAGCGCGGACGAGACGATGGGTCGTCGCGAGAAGCCTGCACGGGTCATCATCTGTGGATCACGTGACTGGACGAACGTCGGAGCCATCGAGGACACGATGGTCGGCCTTCACGCTGGATGCTCTGGCCGGGTCGTGTTCATTCACGGCGATGCTCGGGGCGCCGACAAGATCGCTGATGCGGTAGCCCGTCGTCTCGGCTTCGACGTCGAGGCTTACCCTGCGGATTGGCGGGGGAACGGCAAAGGTGCGGGTCCGATCCGCAACCGCCAAATGCTCGACACGGGGGCGACATTGGTGGTCGCCTTCAAGGAGGGTTTCGACCATTCGCTCACCCGTGGCGGGACGGAGAACATGGTGCGGATGGCTCGGGCGGCAGGCATCCCGACCATCGTTCACGAGGCGGGGTGGGCGTGAATTCCTTGCACGCCCAGGCCCCGTCGATCTGCCCCGGCTGCGGCCATCCGTGGGACCCCGCCTCACACGTCTACGGGATGACGAAGTGCTGCCCCGACTGCGACCACGAGGAGCCATCGCTCCTCGTCACCGATCTGGAGGACCGAACGTGAACGACCGTCAGCGGTGGGAAGCGATGAGCGCCGACGAGCGTCGGGCCTACGCCAACCCTGGCACGCAGTGCATCGAGCGGGGCTGCACCGAGCCCGCAGGCACGCCGTGGGGGCCGCTGTGGTGCGCCGACCACGACGACGAGCGCATTCACCGCATCACCCGCCAGATGGACGGCATCGTCGACACGCTGCACGCCCACCGCATCCAAGAGCGGATGATCGGCGTCGAGGTGGCGCCGTGATCTTGCACAAATATCAAGCTCTCTTGGTGTAAGGTCGGACACATGGTCGCATCGAACAAGAAGCGTGCCCACGGCGAGACCGGGGCGGCGGAAGAGGCGAAGGTCGCTTCCGAGGAGATGACCGAGGAGGTGCAGGCGCAGCTCCCCGAAGAGCGCGCCCGGCACTGGCGCACGCCGGGCTTCTCCCGGATGCGGTACACCTGGGCGAGCACCGAGGACGAGGTCGTGATCCGCCGGGCGCAGGCCGAGGTCGAGCGCATCATCCAGGAGCTGTTCTCCGACGCCTTCGTCATCGTCTCCCGGATCTTCGACATCGTCCGTGAGCCCGAGGTAGACGCCAAGGGCAACCCGGTGGCCGACGAGCACGGGTTGCCGATCTGGAAGCGGCTCCTCGACGGCGGCTACAACGACGACTACTCGAAGCTGACCCGCAAGCAGCGCGAGGACTTCATGTTCATGATCACGACCAACCTGTTCCTGTGGGAGCAGCGCGCCGCCTCTGTGTGGGGTGACGCAATGTTCTCCAAGGCGCAGTTCGAGGAGCGGTACGCCGTGGCCTACGACGAGCCGGGCGAGCTGCGTGGTCGCGACACCGTCGAGGGGCGCAGCGCCCGGGCGAACACCGCAGCGGCCGAGGACCGGTACTACGCCATCTTCCTCTCCGTGCTCAGCCGCCGTGCCGACGCCGTCGTGCGCTCGCTCGACCGACTCGGGATGAGGATCAAGGACGCGATGGTCAATGGCTGAGGAAGAGATCCTTCTTGAGTGCCGGGCTTGCCTTCAGCTCAAGCCACTCGATGCCTTCACCAACGACTCTCGTCATTCGCGACGACACGGCAAGCAGTCGTACTGCCGGGAGTGCATGGCTGAATACGCGAAGCAGAGGGTTGCTCAGCCCGGTGTTCGTGATCAGATCAATCAGCGTCGCCGCGAGACTGGGAGCAATGCTGCCTACCAGAAGAGGGTGCGTCTCACCGATCCCGAGAGAAGTCGGGCGCACACGCTCAAGTACAAGTACGGCGTGACTCCCGACTGGTTTGATCGCAAGCTCGAAGATCAAGGAGGTCGGTGTGCCTGTTGCGGAACTGATGATGCAGGAGGTCCATCGGGAATCTTCCATATCGACCATGACCACTCCTGCTGTCCGGGGAAGAGATCCTGCGGGAAGTGCCTCCGAGGTCTCCTGTGCAATCGCTGCAACTGGATGCTCGGTCTCGCCCGGGATGACGTCGCCACGCTCAGGTCCGCCATTGACTATTTGACCGGGCAGCGGATCAAGGACTCGCTGACCGCCTCATGATCGCCACCACCCTCTCCGAGAGCGGCCTGCCGACGGCCGTGGTCGTCCTCGTCGGCGTCTGCTGGGCTGCCTTCGCCTGGCTCCGAAAGGTCTGCTGATGCCCACCACCCCGAACCCCGGATCCCCGGCAGCGAAGCAGCTCGGCTGCACCTGCAACAGCTTCGACAACAACCATGGTCGCTTCGCCCCGATGGGGGACGAGTGGCACGTCGCCATCGACTGCCCCGTCCATGAAGCTGAACCTGAGCCTCAGCGTCCCTGACCCTCAACCCCTGGTAGAGAGTTCTTCCACAGTCCTGTGGACGGATGCAGGCGAAGATGGATCCATCTGGTCTATCATGCTCTCCTGATGGCGCTCGCAACACTCGATCGGAGGGTCACACGAGTGGGCTCAGACGGACGAAGCACTACATCGCCGCTGACCGTCGACGCTCTCCGCACCCTCTTCCGAGGCCTGGCTCTGTTCCGGGCGGCGCACGAGGATCTCGGGATCGACATGATCACCGACAACAACGGGGTGTCGTGGTCGCTGTGGGACATCGAGGCGCTCTACCGGGCGACCCAAGAGGTGCTCCCGACCCGGCAAGCGCAGGCCATCCGCCTCTTCCTCGTGGAGGGTCTCTTCGAGGCAGATGCAGCCGAACGGATGGGGATCTCCCGGACGAACCCGGTCGGCATGTACGCCACTGATGGTCTCGCCCGGATCGTCACCCTCGTCGAGGAGCGCAGGATCAAGGGCTACCGGATCGGAGGAGACTGATGGGGCGGTTGCGGTACGGCGTAGCGCGAGCACTGGAGGACGAGGCGAATGCGATCCTCCGGGCCTCGTTGAGCAATGTGAGGGCTCCCGAGAAGATGGACATCCTCACCCCGTGGAAGGAGCAGCAGCGCCGACGCCGGGAGATCTTCGTCGCTACCGGCACCCCGGACCCGGCCGTGCGTCAGGGCGTCTTCAGCCGTCGCACCAACCCGGCCCGCCCGCACCTCAACTCCCGGGACGGCATCGTCCCACCCCGCCCCGGCGAGCTGCGCCGGAGCGACTCCCCGTCGACGCTGTCGAGCTTCGTGCACGACTCGCTCTTCGGTGAGGCGTCGTGACCGCTCAGCATCCTGGTCGCCGCCCCGGACGACCGAAGGGGACCGTCGTTCAGCTCCGCCCGGCAACGGCCTCGTCGTCGGCAAGGACGTCCGACAGCGCCCGAGTCACTCGCCCCTTCGCTCCCGGGCAGACCTCCGGTCGAGCGAACAGCCTCATCGGCCGGAACTTCCGCGCCGGGTGCGCCGTGTGCCAGAGCCCGTACATCATCCAGATCACCGAAGGGCTCGTGTTGCACCGGCCGCTGCGGATGATCCTGGAGGCGCTGCCCCCGACGGTGAGCGATCCGGAGCACCCGCACTACCTCACGTACGACATGCTCCGGCACCACAAGCGCATGGACCACTCGTCCCTGCGCGACCTGCACCTGGACATGATCTACACCGAGCGGGCGCAGGCGCTGGGCCGGACGATGGAGGACGCCGAGTCCCTCGCTCTCGACCACGTCATCCTCGGCCGGGTGATGATGGACCGCTACTTCACCCACCTGATCGAGAACCCCCACTGGGTCCCCGAGACGGCTCAGGTGGTCGCCGTCATGAAGATGTTCGCCGACGCCGAGAAGGAAGGTCGGCAGTCGATCGACACCGCGGTCTACAACCAGGTGCTCGGCGTCATGATCGAGGTCGTCCGCTCCGTGGTCCCCGATCACTTCGAGGAGATCATGCACCGGGTGGGCAACAACCCCGTCGTCGCCGGGATCCTCCGTGAGCAGCAGGCTCGCCAAGAGTTGACTCCCTGACAAGATGGATTCATCTTCAGCTTGACGACTCCAAGGTAGCTTGGTAACAATGTCGCTCAACGCCGGTTCCGGCAACACCCAACCCAAAGGATGAATCCATGTACACCCGTGAGATCGAGCCCCTCACCGTCACCCAGCTCAAGGACAAGCTCGACGTCGGCGGCGAGACCGTCGTCGTCTCCCCGGGCAACCTGAAGCTCAACTCCACCACGGGGGAGATCGAGATCCTCCCCGAGGGGACCAGCCGTCGGAACGCCCGGCGCATCCCGCTCGCTGCCGACTCCGTCGAGGCGATCGCCAACTTCGTCCAGGTGCCGAAGGCCTTCCACAAGCGCCTCCCGGGTGACCTGCGCGACACGCTGATCAACGAGCTGTTCGCCCGCCAGCACGACCAGGCGCTCGTCCGGGTGACCGACAGCGAGATCCTCTACGTCCGGGACCCCCGCTCCAAGGTGATCGAGCCCCGCCGCTTCGTCGACGTCGCGGCGAAGGTGCTCTCGCCGGAGGCACAGGTCATCGACTTCACGAACACGCCGGACTTCTTCGGCTTCGACGTCGTCGCCAGCCCCGAGATGAAGCGTGGCCAGGGCGGCGATCGCAAGGTCGGCGACATCACCCGTGGCGGCGTCCGGTTCGGTCAGGACACGAAGCAGGAGCTGGCTCCGTGGGTCCAGCGGTACATGTACCGGCTCGTGTGCACGAACGGCATGGAGGTCCCCGACACCACGCTCAAGATCGACGCTCGTGGCGACACCGTCGAGGAGGTCATCGCCGCCCTGGAGCAGATGGCCGAGCTGGCGTTCTCGAAGGTCGAAGAGGACCTGGTTCACTTCTACGCCCTTCGCGATCAGGTGGTCGATCAGCCGGAGCGCATGATGAACCGTCTGGCCCGTGAGCGCAACCTCTCGGACCGGATGCGTCTCCAGCTCGTCGATGCTGTTCCCCAGATCGTCCAGCCCAACACCCCGGTGACGATGTTCGATCTCGTCAACCTGGCCACGAACCAGGCGAACAACCCGGAGCACCGGCAGGCGGGCATCCGTCGCCAGTTGGAGCGCTTCGGCGGCGACGTCACGGCGCACCTCTCGCAGCGCTGCACCGTCTGCGCCAGTGCTCTCTGATGACTTCTGGTCGCACCTCGCTGTCACTCCCGGAGGTTGTTGGGAGTGGCAGCGGGGGCGACATCGCCGAGGCTACGGAGGGCTGAAGGTCGGCAGTCGGCACGTCAAGGCCCATCGCTACGCATGGGAGCTGACCCACGGACCGATCCCTTCTGGTCTTCTCGTGTGCCATCGTTGCGACAACCCTCCGTGTTGCAACCCTGACCACCTCTTCCTGGGGACGAACAAGGATAATCAGGACGACATGCGCTCCAAGGGCAGGAACGTGGTGATTCGAGGGTCGGCCCACAGGTGGTCGAAGCTCAGTGAGGATCAGGTTTCCTCGATCCGGGAGAGACGCCGTGCGGGAGAGAAGGGCAGGGACCTAGCGGTCGAGTTCGGTGTCTCTCCCGCTCTCATTTCGATGATCTTCAACAACAAGGTACGGGCGTCATGACTTCCACTTCCACCACCTCGGTGCGGCGCTCAGCCATCACCCCGGCCGCGTACTCGAAGGAGCTGATCGAGCCCATCGCCGCGGCCTACGAGCGCCACTCCGTCCTGGAAGGCGGGGTCCTGCTCGATCCCTTCGGCGGCACCGGCCACCGCTTCGCCCAGATCGCCGAGCGCCTGTGCATGGACCCGGTCGCCATCGAGATCGAACCCGGCTACGTCCAGGCGCAGCAGACGCACACCTCAACCTCTACTTGAGGGTTGGTGTATCGTGTCCCCCAAGCGAACTAGGGAGACACCATGTCCGTCCAGTGCCAAGTCGATCTCCACGACCACGAGATCATCCAGATCGAGACGGTGCTCCGCACCCTGAACTCGTTCAAGGGCTCGATGACCTGGGAGCAGTTCGAGCGGAACGCCGTCGAGGAGTTCGGCGCGATCGGCTTCAAGGTCGTCGTGCTCTGGGAGGTCGGTGGTCTGGAGACCATCCCCACCGAGATGGTCGAGGCGACGCTGAAGCTGATGCTCCGCCCGGGCATCCCCACGCCCGAGATCTCGATCGTCGACCGGATCAACCCAGTCGAGTTCGACCACGAGCGCCAGACGTGGGAGGTCCAGCGCGACATCCTCGGGATCGACCAGCCCGGTGCGATCGGCAAGAACGGCATCATCACCCCGCCGAAGAGCACGGCGTTCATCACGAAGAAGGACTGACGCCGATGGCGATGACGGCGACCTCGCTGTACTTGCCGACGATCTCAGACCATCTCGAAGCGCACCGGAACCTCACGAACCATCCGGAGCACGTCCCGGACATCGTCGAGTTCGTCACCAGCCCCCACTTCCTGAACCGGCCGAACCTGTACCCCCGGCAGGCCACCTGGTTGAAGGTGATCTTCCTCGAACTGGAGATGCTCACCGACTACGACCACCAGGTCATCGGAGAGTGGTCCCAGGGGTTCAAGCTCCCCGAGCGCCCACCGGCCTACCTCGACCCCGAGTCCGACGCCGTGCTGAAGTACAACGGCGACTGGGGGATCGTCCCCGACGTGCTGGAGCGGATGAAGATCCTGCGGTCGATGAACTACCGCTGGTTCCGTCAGGTGCTCGCAGTGCTCGGCCGTCGCTCGGCCAAGGGCTACGTCGGCGGGCTCGCTGGCTCGTACGTGCTCTGGTACTACCTCATGCTCGGCGACGCCCGAGATCACTTCGGCATCGACCGCGACAAGCGGCTGGCGTGCCAGGTGTTCGCAGGCAAGAAGATGCAGGCCCGGGACAACCAGTGGCGAGACATCGTCAACGTGATCGCCGGAGCGCCGTGCTTCCAGAAGTACGTCAGCCAGTCCCTCGCCGAGTCGATCTCGATCAACTCCAAGATCGACCTCGTGCGTCCATCTCGCGAGACGACGATGGACCTCGCCACCTACGAGATCGTGCCGAAGGAAGCGACCACGATGGCCGCTCGTGGCCCGGCGTCGTTCATGCAGTTCTACGACGAGATGGCCCACATGGTCTCGACGACCGGCGGCTCTCGATCGGCCGAGGAGGTGTACGACTCGGCGACGCCCTCGCTCGACCAGTTCAAGAACCTCGCCTTCATCTACTCCGGGTCGAGCCCGTGGCAGATGACGGGGAAGTTCTACGAGCTGGTCTCGCAGACGCTCCAGGTCGACGCCGACACGCTCAAGCCGGTGTACCCCGAGAACATCATGCTCCAGCTTGAGTCCTGGAACATCTACGAGGACTGGGCCGACACCGCCGACGGCAAGTTCGTGGCCCGGCCGAAGTGCACGAAGATCATCCCCTTCGAGGGGCCGAAGGAGTTCCCCGAGATCACGTTCAAGCCGCTGAAGAACGCGATCCAGGAGTACGACGAGCGGATGCAGCGCCTGGAGCGGGCCAACCCCGACACGTTCCGGGTGGAGCGCCGGTGCCTCGATCCTGACACGCGAGTGTTGACCGCCGATCTCGGGTGGGTGCGGATCGACGATCTCAACGTCGGTGACCGACTGGTGGCTGTAGACGAGATGCCTCCTGGCGATGGGGCGCAGCGCCGGATGCGCACGGCCGAGGTCAAGGCGAAGTGGGACAACACCGACGACGCCTACCGGATCACCTTCACGGACGGGTCTTCGGTCGTGTGCTCGGGCACGCACCGCTGGCTCTCCACGACACCGAGCAATCCCGGCTCCTATCGCTGGCGGTCGCTGTATCGAGCAGATGGCACCCCGGGGCCGAAGCAGTCGATCAAGGTCGGCGACTCAATCGCCTTCATGGTCGATCCGTGGGACGAGGATCGCTCATGGGAGGCTGGCTACCTCGCCGGGGTCTACGACGGCGAAGGCACCGCGATCGGCTACCCTCGCCGTGAGTTCCGGGTGTCGTTCGTCCAGAACCCCAACGAGGTCCTCGACGCCACGATCGCCTACCTGCGCTCCAAGGGCTTCCACCCGCGCTACATGCCGAAGAACAACGCCGAGCCCGGCAAGTACCAGGCGCAGGCATGGGTCCTCCAGGGGTTCCCCGAGGTCGTCCGGTTCGTCGGTCAGATCGGTGGCCACAAGATCCGTCGCCAAGCGATCCCGGGGATGTGGGAGGGCCGTGGTCTCGGCCGGGTCAACGGTCGCAGCGGGCACAAGGTGATCGCCTCGATCGAGCCCGTGGGCGAGCGGCGTCTCGTGGACATCGAGACATCGACGGGCACCTTCGTCGCCGAGGGGTTCATCTCGCACAACTCGAAGTGGGCGACGGTCATGGACGCCTACTTCCCCGAGGCGCACGTCCGCCGGATGTTCGATCCGTGGACCCAGTTCCCGGCCGAGGAGGAGCCGCAGCGGCTCTCGATGAAGCAGAAGGGCTCACCGACGATCGACTACGTCGGCCACGCCGACCCGGGCAAGTGCCTGACTGCTGAGAGCCTGATGTTCTCCACGTCGGGGATCATCAAGATTCCTCAGGTGCGCATTGGTGACGAGCTGGTCAACTCGGTGGGCACTGACGTGGTCGTCGACGCGTTCCCAAGCGGCGTCAAGGACATCTATCGCTTGAAGACCAAGTACGGGTTTGAAGTGCGAGGCAGCATCGACCACCCCGTTCTCACGAAGCGAGGGTTCGTTCGACTGGAGGATCTCGTCACGAGCAAGAACCGTCATGCTCGATCAGGCGATGGTGGGGCCGACGAGGTGGCCCTCAAGTTGGGCGCAGAGATGTGGGCGTCCGACCCAGTGGCGGTCGGGGTGATCATGCCGCCTCGTCGGAGCAACGGCACGGTGTGCGTCACCCCCACCACCGTCTCACCCGAGATGGGTCGTCTGATCGGCTACATCATTGCTGAGGGGACGGTCAGGTCGGCATCAGTCAGTCTCACTTTTCATCGAGATGAGGTCGCCGCAGACGATGCCGTCGAGTTGGTGAAGTCGATCTTCGGGCTCGAACCGTCCAGTGATTCGCTGCGTGGTAAGGCCAGAGAGATGTCGTGGTGCAATGCTCAGATGTTGGAGATCCTGGCGTCCCTCGGTGTCGTTCCCCAGCACTCTCGCGACAAGGCGATCCCCTGGTCGATCCTCCAGTCACCACGCGACGTCGTCTGCCAGTTTTTGCGCGGCTACTTCGAGGGAGATGGCACTGTCAGCAAGAGCACGGCCAGAGATCGCGTCATTCAGGCAACGACGGCTTCGGAGGAGCTTGCCAGAGAGATTCAGGTCGTCTTGCTCAACGCCGGGATACTGGCGCAGCGTTCGTCGTCGCTGATCCGTTACAACGATGCCGGAGACGCTCACCGATACTGGAACCTGACCATCCGCGGGGAGAGCATTCGCCGGTTCGTCTCCGGCATCGGGTTCGTCTCTGAAGCCAAGATGGAGCGGGCGCAGGCGCTGGCTGAGTTCGATGTGCAGCCTCTCCCCACTGAGTTGTGGCTCCCAGCATGGAGCGTGACCCAGGATGCCCCCGAGCAGACATACGACCTGTCGATGCGATCTGGCGAGCACAACTTCGCTGCCAACGGCATCGTCTGCCACAACACCGGCTCGAACTTCGGCTTCGCGATCGGGCACAAGGTCTTCGTCCCGGGCCAGTCCCTCCCCCACGTCGTGTTCGACGTGATCAAGGCCTGGCAGCCACAGGACTTCGACAACGGTGAGATGGACTACGAGATCATCGAGGCCGAGATGAAGGAGTACGTCGACAACTTCATGCCGACGCAGCTCACCTTCGACCAGTGGAACTCGATCGGCTTCATCCAGCGCATCGGGGCGCACTCCCGGAAGAACAACTACAAGGTGACCCGCACCTTCGAGCGCACGGCCACCGGCCCGATCAACTGGAAGACGGCCGAGACGATGAAGGTCGCCTTGAGCCTCAACCTGATCCATTGCCCGATCTACGACCTGTTGGAGCTGGAGTGTCTCTTCCTCCGCAAGCTCCCCGGCGACAAGGTCGACCACCCCGACTCGGGGCCGGTGACGACCAAGGACGTGTACGACGCCGTCTCGATCGTCATCCACGAGCTGATCGGTGCCGACGTCGCCGCCTACCTCGGTGAGGAGCTGTCCTCGCTGAAGGCCGTCACCGGCCTCCCAGGCCCGCGCTCTCCCGACTCGGGCTCCAACGATGTCCGCAACCAGTTCAGCCAGTTCACCGCCGAACGCCGCGAGGCGATGCGCTACGGCAACCCTGCCCGTCCACCTGCCACCCGCGGCCGTCAGCCGCAGCGACGTCGCTAGCAAGATCGCTTGCAATGTGTTACGGTACCGCCAAGAGAGGAACCCCATCACCATGACCACCAAGAGCGAACCGAAGGCCGAGCGGCCGCAGCAGGCGAAGTGCACCGGCTGCAACCACTCCGAGTCCTTCCATGCCCGTGGCCGATGCATGGTGATGGGCTGCACCTGCAAGAAGTGGAACGGACCGAAGGTCCTGACCCGCAAGGAGCGCGAGGAGAAGGAGGTAGCCAAGGCTGCCACCAAGCGCAAGAAGATCTAGACCCTCCTGCTCCGGGAGGGTGCCCGTTCGACCTTCCCTGGGGAGAGTGGAGGGGCGAGGAGCGAGGACAGGGCGGGGCGGCTCGTCAAGCCGGGTTGGGTTTCCGCCGAGGGTGCACACTCACCCGCCCTGTCCAAGCGACCCCCACCGCTCCGTAATGAGTGTGGAGCGCCGTGTGATCTCGATGCAGCAGCACCGGGCACTTCGGCGCACAGCCCAGCGGTTCGGGCCGTCGCAGATGGCCTCGTGGGAACAGACCAAGCCCTGGAACCTGTCCCAGGAGGACGCCGAGTTCCAGCGGGTGGACGGCTGGGCGTTCAAGCGCCAGCGTGGCTCCGAGGTCGCCTCGTACGAGCGTGGCTTCATCGCCGCCTCCCCGGAGTTCTTCACCTACCCCGAAGAGACTCGCCGCGCCATCGCCTACCACGAGGCCGGGCACGCCATGCTCGAAGCGGCCGGTGGCCTCCGGGCACTCGACGACCCACTCGGCCTGATCGACCTCCCTGGTGGCCAGGCGCTGAGCTACAACGCCGAGGAGATCATCGCTGAGGCCTACAGCGTCCTGTGGTGCGAGCCCGAGTGGTTCGACCGGATGAAGGCCCACGAGATCCGCTCGATCGTCATCGGCCTGGCCAAGAAGGCAGGCTTCCCACTCCCGGCGAGCGCACGTACCGGCTCGCTCGATCGCAAGCTCTACTGGCGCACCCACCCGAGAGGGCGCACCTTCAGCACCGAGGACGCCACCTCGACACCCTTCTACGGTGACAACAAGGTGACCCAGCGGGGCTACTCATGCTTCGACGACCCGTGGCACCTGTGGCTCTACCTCGACGCACAGAGGTGGTACGAGGCGGCGAAGGGCAACGACATCATCGGCTTCTCCGGCGAGCGCGTCGGCACCGGCAGCGACGGCGAGGACCTCGTGGTGCCGGACATGCGCACGGTGCGCCGGATGTCGTTCGGAAACTTCGAGGACGAGCTGAAGGAGACCCCTCTCCCGTCGAGCCCGAAGTGGTGGAGCGGAGATCAGGGGTGGTCGGGGTACAGCTCTTGGGCCGCTGTCCGGCGCACGTTCCACGAGTTCTCGGTGGGGGACGATCCGCTGATCGACCGGATCCTCAAGTCGGCAATGCCCTCGTGGCGTGGGCTCGTCAACGGCCCGGTCTGGACCGAGTACCCCGGCGTGATCCTGGTCGACAAGACGGGCGGCGGACGGCAGAGCTACGAGGTCTACGTCGACGGCCGTCAGATCGGTCGCGGCCGGACGCTCGACGACGCCAAGGCGATGATCGAGGCCAAGATCGGCCCGTGCACCTTCCAGCGGGTGCGCCAGGAGCCGATCAGGACCGACCACTACTACTGGGGCGTCCAGGACTGGTTCGGCGACCCACAGCTCGCCTACGCAGCCATTCCGGTCGCCTGATCCTGTCTGCCCAGCCCCGAGAGCGACCGAAGAGGTAGAGAGACCTCCAAGGGAGTTCACGGCATGGCCCTTCCGACCACAGCGACCGCAGCAGCCTTCAACGCAGGCGTGCGGATCGACTACACGAAGTACTGGGAGTGCCCGCGCTGCCCCCAGCAGCACGTCACCAACCGGCCGGACATCCACACCCCGATGCACCACTGCGTCGGGATGCGAGGCGTGCTTGTCCCGTTCGTCCAGAAGGGGATCAAGGCCGACTTCCGGATCAACGATCGCCAGGACTACCTGGGATCCGACACCGTCCACACCGACCGCGACGGCAACGTCGTCATGTCGGTCACCACCCTCCGCGAGGACGGCGAGGACTGTGTGATCCACGCCCCCTGCATCAACGCCCGCTTCGTCCTGGACTGAAGGAGAACCTCCCATGGCATGGTCCGCTTCCGGCATCTTCCGCTCGTTCATCGGCGGGCAGCTCGACGGCAACAACCTCTTCGACCTGGACCAGTCGGCCGGTAACACGACCGACGTCTACAAGGTCGCCCTGTACAACAACACCCCGACGCCGAGCAAGAACGTCACATCGGCGAACTCGGCCTACAACGTCGACCAGTGGGTGACCGCCAACGAGGTGTGGCAGGCGGGGCAGTGGCCGCAGGCCGGTGTCCAGATCGGTGCGACCGCCGGACAGACTTCCGGTGCGACCACCGGCATGGTGATCAACACCGGTACCGCCGACACGATCATGTTCGACGCCAACGACACGGCCTCGAACACGGCGGCGACGCTCGCCAACGTGTACGGCACGTTGCTCTACAACGACACCAAGACCGCCACCCCCGGTGCGGGTTCGGGCAACGTCGGTACCGGCACCGCCCCGGTGGCGGACTCGGGCGTCTGCTTCAACTACCTCGGTGGTGTCAACAGCGTCACGGGTGGCACGCTGACGGTCGTGTGGAGCGCGAACGGCCTCTTCAGGATTACTGTGTAGCACCATGTGAGCTGTTATAGTTCCGCCCCATGGGCGGAGCGATGTGCAGCGTCAGTGGGTGCGAGAAGAGCGTCACGCCGGGAGGCGGGAGAGGTCTCTGCAACAAGCACTACATGCGGCTGCGCCGCACTGGAACCACGGATGACAAGCCCGAACCTCGTAGACGCAACCCGGTGGTGTGCTCGGTCGATGATTGCGACCGACGCACTGTCGCGTTCGGGCTGTGCGATCTTCACTACCGACGCACGAGGCGTAGGCAGCGTGAGCGGTGGTGCGCTGGGTGCGATGGTCCGATCGAGCCGGATCGTGGTTCTCGGGCGGTGTGGTGCCTCTCGTGCGCAGCGCTTGTGCGCAAGCTCCGTCCGTACGACCTCGACGTCCGTGGCTACCTCGCCATGGAGGGCATCTTCGACGTGGTCCCGTCGGGGGCCGAGTCGCGGCTGCTCGCGGCGCTCGCGGTGCTCGGCTTCGGTCTGGCCGCGGGCAACGTGGCGAAGGGCTGAGCCGTGAACGACTTCCAGGCCCGCATCGGCGTCGGTGAGCCGTCGCGCGCGTTCCTCGCCCGTCAGGGCACGTCTCGTCGGCGGCCGGTGGTCGTCGAGGAGGGCCGCCGCGCCGGCAAGGTCGGCGGCTACCACATCGACCATTGGGACGGCCGTGTCGACGCGACCGTGCTCGCCCCCGCCGTCAACGTCACCACCACCACCCAGGAGGCATGATCCCCTATGGCATTCCCCTCGTCCGGCCTGTTCGTGGCCACGTTCGTCGACGTGCTCGACACGACGCAGCTCGCGCTCGACCTCGACCTCGAAACGCACAAGGTCGCGCTCTTCACCAACTCCGTCACCGGCGCGGACCTGACGACCGACACCGCCTACGGCGTCGGCGCCTGGGCGTCGAACGAGGTCCCGAACGGGTCGGGGTACACCACGGGCGGGGCGGCGCTGACCGGCACCACCTGGCAGCACGTGTCGGGCGGCACGGTCCGCTTCGACGCGACCGATTCGTCGTGGGCGTCGGCGAGCTTCACCGCTCGCGGCTGCCTGATCTACGCCGACGCCTTGGCGGGCAACAACGCGATCTGTGCGATCACGTTCGGCGCGGACTACACGGCGACCTCGGGCACCTTCAGCGTGACGTGGAACGCATCCGGGATCTTCACGGTCGACTTCGTGCCCTGATCCGAAACACGCCGGGAGGCTGACCGATGGCCGCAGTGTTCACCGAGGCGTGGTCCGGCACGAACGGCGACGCGTGGAATGCGACGCGTTGGCCGACGGTGTCGGGCGGCACGGGCGGCACGGTCGACATCCAGTCGAGCAAGGGCCGGATGCAGACCGGCACGGTGCAGTGGGATCTGTGCCAGGCGATCCCGCAGGACGTCATCCCCGACGACTTCGAGGCGACCGGCTCGGTCACGATCACGAGCGCCACGGAGACGTACCCGTTCATCATCTACCGGTGCAACTCGACGGGCAACAACTACTTTCAGCTCACCTGGCTGGCGCCGTCGGACGTGGTGGCGATCGAGCGGCGCGACAACTTCGTGCCGACGACGATGGATTCGGACACATTAACGGTCGCCGACGGTGACACGATCCATTGGCGGCTGCGAGTCGTCGGGTCCGATCACAAGTTGCGCTGCTGGGTCAACGGTGCGTCGGAGCCGGGCACGTGGCTGCTGGAGTTCACCGACTCGACCTACGCGGCCCAGAACCTGGCGATCTTCGGGGTTATCAACGGTGGGACGACGTCGCGTCGGATCGACTGGGATGACGTCACCATCGACGATCTCGTCACCAACGCGACCGCCACCCCGTCGGTGGTGTCGCTCTCCGCCGCGACGCCTGCCCCGACGGTGGCGGCGAGCGCGAGTGCTGCACCGTCCGTGGTGTCGTTGTCGGCCTCGGTTCACGCCCCGTCGGTGGCCGCTGGTGCGGCTGCTGCCCCGTCGGTCGTCGCCGTGTCGGCGTCGGTCCCGTCGCCGACGGTCGCGGCGGGCGCAACGGTCGCCCCGGCCACGGTGGCGCTGTCGGCCTCGGTTCACGCCCCGACGGTCCTCGCGGACGCGACGGTAGCGGCCGATGCGATCGCGGTCGCGGCGACGCTCGATGCGCCGTCGGTGTCGGCTGGGGCGACGATCAGCCCCGCCACGATCGCGGTCGCGGCGGCGACTCGCACCTCGAGCCCGCGCACGGCGATCGGCGTCAACTCGCAGGTCCACTGGATCGACACCGACACCGCCACCCGCGACCAGACCCTCGACCTGCTCGCCTATGCCGGGGTGACGTGGGTGCGGATCGACATGGGGTGGGCGACCGTCGAGGAAGGCGGGCAGGGCACACAGGCGACGTGGTATCTGACCCAGGTCGAGGGCACGATCGACGCGGCGATCGCCCGCGGCATGGACGTGCTCGTCGTGTGGAAGGACACGCCCACCTACGCTGGCGCGACGACCGCGACCCCGCCGTCGGATCCGCAGGATTGCGCCGACGCGCTCGGTGACGTGGTTTCCTACTTCGCCGGCCGGGTATCCGCGTGGGAGATCTGGAACGAACCGAACCAGGCCGGGTTCTGGTCGGGCACCCCTGCCCAGTACGTCGACCTGCTCGAGCCGTGCTACACGGCGGTCAAGGCCGCCGACCCCAGCGCGCTGGTGGTGCTCGGCGGCCCCGCCTACAACGACACCGGCTGGCTCGCCGACGTCTTCGCGGCTGGGGCGGTCGGGTCGTTCGACGTGCTCGCCACGCACCCGTACATGTCGCCGTCGGATCTCGCCCCGACGACCGCCGACACCGACGGGACGAACATCTGGCTGATGACCCACGTCGACGCCGTGCGTGCCGTGCAGCTCGCAGCGGGGGACTCGTCGCCGATCTGGTTCACCGAGTTCGGTTGGTCGAGTCATGAGGTGGCATCGGAGCACAACTGGCTCCAGGGCGTGTCGGAGGCCGAGCAGGCCAGCTATCTGACGTCGACGATCTCCGATGTGATCGCCTCCCGCGACTACATCGAGGCCGCGTTCTGGTACGGCGACCGCAACCGCGGCGACGGCACCGATCAGGAGAACAACTACGGCCTGCTGACCGTCGACGACGGGATCAAGCCCTCGTACCTCGCGCTGCGCGAGTTGATGGCCCCGAAGGTCGAGGCGGGCGCGGAGGCGACCCCGGCCACCGTCCCGCTCGCCGCGTCGGTCCCGGCCCCGACGGTCTCCTACGCCACGCTCGCCCTCGCTCAGCTCGCGGCGGCGACGGGTACCGCCTACGACGCGGTGGCCCGGGTGGTCACCAACGCTGCGCTCGCGACCGCCACGGCGACGGCCAACGCTGCGCTCGCACTGGTGCGCCCGACCCCGACGACGGCGACCGCCACGGGCACGGCCTACGACCCCTCGAAGCGGCTCACCTCCAACGCCACCACGGCGAACGCGACCGGTGTGGCGAACAACGCCTCGATCTCGCTGCGTGCACCAGCCAGCGAGGCGACGGCGTCGGGCGTGGCCAACTCGGGCACGGATCGGGTCTCCCCGGTGGCAATCACGGCGATGGCGACCTCGACGGCCAACGACGCCTCGGTGGTTGCAGGCAACGACGACATCGCACCTGCCGATGCGGCCACCGGTACCGGTACGGCGTACCTGGGCACGACCAACGTCGTCTCTCGTGGCCATACCCACGCCACAGCAACTGGTGTCGCCCAGGATCCCGACGCCGCACTTCGCCTGAACGCTGCGCTCGCTTCGGCTGCCGGTGTCGCCTACAACGCCTCGGTCACCACCTTCGTGGCCACGAACGCCTCGGCCCAGCTCGCCACGGGCACGGCCACGGCGTACAACGCCAGCGTCCGCATCACGACGAACGCAGCCCACGCCACAGCAGTGGGTGTCGCCAACAGCTCGATGCCCAAGGTTGGCCCGTCGGCAGTGGTGGCTACGGCTGCTGGTGTCACCTTCAACCCGAACGTCCGCCTCACCTCGAACGCCTCGGCAGCCACCGCGACCGGTACCGCCAACGTCACCGGAGAGAACGTTCGACCGAACGCAGCTCCGGCCACAGCGGCCGGTGTCGCCAACACCTCTACGCCCCGAGTGCTGCCGAACGCAGCGCTCGCCACTGCTGTCGGCCTCGCCTACGGTGCTACCCCTCGGGTCGTGATCAACGGCTCGGTGGCCACCGCCCTCGCCGTCGCCTACGACCCATCGAACTTGGTCGTCGTCCACCCATCGTTCGCCACGGCGCTCGGTGTCGCCTTCGACGCAGAGGCACAGCAGGGTGCTCGTTCGAGCGCCACAGCGACGCTCGCCACGGCAGCGGGCACGGCCTACAACGCCCGGGCTCGCATCGTGGTCAACGCCACGACCGCTACCGCCATCGGCTTCGCATGGAACAGCACGGGCGGTCAGCGCATCGCACGAGCGACCACGGCTACTGCAACAGCGGTCGGCGTCAACCCCAAGGCCCACCTTGGTCCGCGGCCAGCGACGGCCCTCGCTTCATCGCAGGCGTTCGGCCCTGCCTCGATCAGGATTCGCTCGGGATCGCTCGTCGCACTCGCCACTGGTGTTGCCTTCGAGGTTCGCTTCGCCCTGACGGTGATGGACGACCTGGCCTCCTTCGGCCATGGCGATCGTGTCATCATCTCCACGTATCGTGACTCGGGTGACCCCAAGCTCGTAGACCGAGTCGTCCAGTCGTCCCCGTCGCAGCAGCGAGTGACGATCACCCAGGTCGGTTCCGGTGAAGATCAGGTCAGCATCGACCACGTCACGTAGGGCCTCGGGGAGTACCATCCTCGACATGTCCGATGACGCCCTCGACGCGTTCGATCCTCTGCTCCCCGAGTTCGTCCTCCAGCACGACTTCCGTGAGCGGTTCTTCCATGCGCTCGAAGAGATCGTCGAGGTGCTCGACGCAGACGACATGACGTCCGAGCAACGGCTCGTGAAGATCGGCATCCTGGCCCGTGGTGCGCTCGATCATGAATCCATCAAGGTCTGGCTCGACGCGAACCGACCGATGCCCTGGCTCGACGAGCGCGTCGGCGATCAGGCCCGGGAGATCACCGAGTTCGTCCTGAAGAGCCTCGACTCCTAGAGAGCTTGACAGCGGACCCATCGAGGTCTAGCCTCCGAGGCGTGAATCAGGCGATCAAGGAGATGCTCGGGAAGCGGCCCGAGTGGTTCGACGGAGCTGCGTGCAAGCGCGTCGGCTACCTGTTCTACCCGAAGCCCACCGAGGTGTTCGACGAACGCCCGGCCAAGAACATCTGCGCCACCTGTCCCGTCATGGTCGACTGCTTCCTGTATCGGATGCAGACCCGTGAGATGGGCGTGTGGGGTCACGTCGACGAGACGGAGATCTTCAAGTTCTCGGGCGACTACAACGAGACCGTGATCGCCCAGATGACTCGTGAGGAGCTGCGTGCGTACATCATCCGCGTCGCTCCTGGACGTGAACCCAAGGTCAAAGGACGGCCCAAGCGGTCGAGAAAGAGGGAACACCATGGCAACGCCGGAGCAGGACAGGCAGTGGAACGCACGGATGGCGGAGGAGTACCAGGAGCTGCTCGCAGTGCAGACCCAGCATCCGAGGATGGAGGTGGGTGTGGCGCTCTCGATGGCACGGGCGAACGTGGGTGCGAGGCGGGCGCAGCAGCAGCAGGCGGTGATCGACTCCGTGCTCTCGTCTGAGGACAACCTCGCCCCCACTCCGGCAGAGGCGGCGAGCTTCGAGGCCGAGCCCGAGCTGGAGTTCGACGTGATCGCTCGTGTCGTCCGGCTGGAGCAGATCGTCGACAACTTGAGCAAGGGCTCGGGGATGAACGGCCTCCTGACGGACCTCGGCCACCCCGACGGTGGCCCGGACGAGCCCGTGGTCGAAGATGGATCCATCTCGGCCAAGGCGGTGATCCCCGACGGCTACCCGTTCCCGAGCGAGGAGCTGAGCGAGGCCCGCCAGCAGTACGCCGAGGCGCTCTCCCACGTCGAGCGGTTGCAGCAGGCGCTCAACGGCGTCGCCACCGGATGGCGTGACCTGATGATCTCCCCGGCCGACTCGCTGAAGCTGTTGCTCATCACGATGCCGTTGCTCGACGCCGTGGCCGAGGAGGTGCGCGGCCAGCTCTCGATCGACGTGCCGAAGGTGTCGATCCCTCGCTCGGTGGCCAGCTCGATCGTGGCGCTGGTCTCGAAGACGTCGGCCGAGCGGGTGGCGATCGACGAGTTCCTCTCGTGGGCGATGGGCAAGTTGCACCAGGACCCGCCGAGCCCGGCAGCGGAGAAGATCCGGGCCAACCTCCAGGCGGTGGGGCTGATCTGATGGCCGAGCCGTGCACCGCCGTGCACCCGCAGTACGGGGAGCAGTGCATCCTCAACGGGAACCACGCCAACCATCTGTGTCGCCCCGAGGACTTCGTGGTGCCGGTGCAGTGGCCGAACGACGCCTACGTCGCGCCGCCGAAGAAGAAGCAGTGGCAGCCGAAGCCACCGCGGAAGTTCTCGTTCGGGGAGATGCGGGACATCCAGGCGGAGGCCAATCACCACGCCGCCCAGGAGACGGCACGGTTGGAGCAGACGCTGTTCGCCAGCACCGAAGAACTCGTCCATCCCCACGCCTTCGAGAACGGGACGGAGACCAGCAGGGACTCCGCCGACGACATCCGCTCGGTGAGTGCGCCACTGCGGATCAAGGTCCTGCTCGCGATCGCCCAGAGCGGGGAGCAGGGGATGACCGACGAGATGATCGAGAAGCGTCTGGTGATGAAGCATCAGACGGCGAGCGCACGACGTCGAGAGCTGGCCCTGGCGAAGATGATCGAGTCGAAGGGGACGGCACTGAACCACTCCGGCTCTCGTGCGCAGCTCTGGGTGATCACCGACGAGGGTCGCAGGGCTCTGGAGGGCCTGGGATGAACTACCTGAAGGCCTGGGAGGCACTGCACCGGCTCCAGGAGGCGCAGGACGCCCTGCGCTCGTTCTACGCCGAGAAGTACGCCAGCGAGGCGAAGCGGGCAGCGATCAGGACCCTGCACCGGACGATCACCAAGGAGGAGATGGCCACCTCCCTCGCGACGGCCACCTTCGACCACCAGATGCGCACGATCACGTACTCGTTCCACTCCCACGACACCGACGAAGCGGTGATCACCACCCTGGTGTCGTTCCTGGTGCCACCGATCCCCACCACACCAGCGCACACCAGCGATATCCCCGAGCAATATCAAGAGAACTGACGAATAGGACGCCAACCATGGACCTCTCCATCCTCGCTGCACCTGACGCCAAGGCACTGCTGGAGTCCCCACTGGGTGACTCCGGGTGGAACCTGAACAAGCTGCTCCACCGCACGGCCACGGATCCCGTTGCAGCTTCTCGCCTGGGGTGTGCGGTGTTCGCTCTGGCAGTGGCGTACGTGCAGGCCCACCTGGAGAACACCCGGCTGGGCACCGAGCTGGCCGACACCCGCCGGACGATGAACCAGGCGATCTCCGAGGCGGAGACGATCAGGGGCTCGGTGGCGGGCATGGAGAGCGGTGCCATCGAGGCCGACCGCGACCGGGCGCTCCAGCGGGTCCAGACCATGGAGAACGAGTTGGCCATGATGCGGACCCGGGTCGAGGAGCTGACCGCCTCGAAGGAGAAGGCGCTCCTGAAGGTGGCCGAGCGTGATGCCGAGAAGGGCAGGCTGATGGCCGAGGTCGATCGGCTCTCCCGGCAGTACCAGCAGGCGTGCCGTCAGCTCGACTCGGTCCGCACCGAACTGGGGCATCGCTCGGGGGAGGTCGTGGCTCTCCAGAAGGCGGGGATGGCGATGGAGACCGAGCTGGCCGAGGCGAGGGAGACGATCCAGCGTCAGAACCGCGAGCTGATCGAGCGGAGCAAGGTGAAGCTCATCGAGCCGATCGCCCCGTGGGGCCTGGGGGTGCGGGACGACGAGGAGGACGAGCAGGGCAAGCCGATCCCGGCCTGGCCCGAGGCACTCCCGACCGAGGTGATGCAGCGGTTCGCCGAGCAGGTGAAGCCCGAGCCCCAGCTCCGGTTCAAGACCGAGGTCTACAAGGTCGAGTACACCCACGAGGCGACCGGGTGGGTCTCCGACATCGAGTTCCGCACCAAGCTGCGCACGATGGGCGAGGCAGGGTGGAAGGTGGTCTCCCACCACATGGACTTGAGCGAGCTGGCCGGGGACTGCCACTACGTCGTGTTCGGGAAGCGGATCGTCTCGTGATCG
>ERZ724522.237-NODE-237-length-37732-cov-10.502083_pt1 | contig 37732 bp, 53 predicted proteins | sample MGYA00376055_ERZ724522 | MGnify/ENA primary metagenome ERZ724522 (study PRJEB28724, sample SAMN07190884) | wastewater metagenome | isolation source: effluent of sewage treatment plant in Hong Hong | place: Hong Kong | collected 2016-03-17 ...
CGGAACCGTAACCGGAACCGTCACCAGAACCGTAACCAGAACCGTAACCGTAACCGTAACCGGAACCGTAACCGTCACCGTAACCGGAACCGGAACCGGAACCGTAACCGGAACCGTCATCGATATTTATTGCTTCCATATCGGAACACCGTCGATAGATTTCTTGGCTGCATCAGTCACTGGAATGATCTCTAGTATCCCGGTAACCTCTTGCTCTGGCATTGCTACCGGAAATTTACATGCATCCGGGCTCTTGGTTCCCTCAACCGCAAGCTGACTCAGCGATGCTGCGCCACTCCAATACCAAAGCCTTCGAGAATTTTTTAGTTTTGCTTGCAGGCCGTCTTTAGAGCGCGAAACAACTTCGGCCATAAAGACGCCAGCGCCCTGGCATCTGACAATTGCGTACTTCTTTTTCTTCGTTTTAGCTTTCATGTGTCTCCTCTAATAAACGGTCGCATTCGGCTCTTTTAATTTCCTCTATCGCGACGACGATGCCGGTATGAGAGTAATTCTTACGCGTTTGCTTTTCGTCCCAACAACCGAATAACTCCATCCCGGTTTCGTCGCTGACCGAGCCCCACACCCGCACCCCTTCTTTCTCTAATATTTCTCGATAGCGGGCATTGGCTAATCGCGCCGCAACTTTCGCAAATCCTTCGTTATGATAAATCGGCTCGCCCAGAAGCTCCTTGTATAGCTCTGGCCTAGTAACTTTGATGCTTGTCGCATTGAAATCTTCTGGCCGGAACGGTCCGTCAGTCATCTCAACCCTTTCATTTCCAGCGGCGTCATGCAAACGCACCCATTGTTGGGGCCATAAGAACTGGAATAAGACTTCATTCCGTTAGTGCAAACCTTTTGGCACGCTTCAATTTCTTGAACCGTTCGGTTTCCGTCGCATCCAGTTATTAAAATTAGGGTGAACAAATAAATAAACCGATTCACGTATGCTCCCCCGCCCGGAAAAAAGAAATGTCCAACCTTAAATGGTCCGTCAGTCATTTGTCTTTCCCGTAGATAAGACCATAAACCCAAGCAATCATGCCGTAGAATATTTTAAACAACTCTTTAAAGTCTATGCAGATCATTCCAACCCCAGTTCTTTGAGACAGGTGCGGGCAAGGCCCCCATCCTCGACGGTCCGTCAGTCATTCGTCACTCCCGATAATCTTATAAACGCTTCGCGCGCTTGGGCCGGAACCACTGCGTTGCCCAATCCTCTAAGACGGTCCACCCGGAAGGGTACCCCATTAGCCACTCGACCCACGTCGGGTTCAATGTCCCACCAGCCATCGTTGGCAGGTCTTGTCCGTTTTTTCGCCCAGTGCGCTCGAGCATTCGTCGACAACCCTCCGGCGTCCTTGTCCCCTTGGTTCCATCTGAAGCGCGCGGCGTGGGCCACAGTTTTGCGATCGTGTTTAGTGAGTGCCTTTTCTTTCCGACTCGGCCCGCAGCCCCTCCCTGATTCGATCCGTACTGACTTGCCGTTGGAGTGGGCAAGTAAAAACCATCGGTCCCTAATGTGCGGCGCCCCGACCTCCGCAGCGGATACAATATCCCATCGACAGTCATACCCGAGCTCGGAAAGTTCCCAGACAATTCGATCCAATCCCCTTGTCCGAATTCCCGGCACGTTTTCAAGGAATAGGAACGTGGGCTTGATTTCTTTGGATAAGCGCAGGACCTCGTAAAAAAGAATACTTCGCTCACCTCCCAGGCCTCTTGAATTTCCGGCAACGCTGATGTCTTGGCAGGGGAAGCCGCCGTAAATAATATCGATTGGAGGCAACATTTCCCCTTTAATTGTTCGGACGTCATCCCAGATGGGGGCGACTTCGAGTTCTCGTGTTTGCATTCGGGACAAGAGTACGGCCTGTGCGTATCGGTCGTTTTCACAGTAGGCGATTGTTCTGACCCATGGTGATAAAGCCAGACTGAGTCCTCCGATTCCGCTAAATAGATCCAGGCCATTCACTCCAACCCCAGTTCTTTGAGACAGGTGCGGGAGTGGGAAATAATTAATCTACACCCCTCTACCGCATCAGGATTACCAGCCGTAGATTGAATTCGAATCAGCGCCTCCCTCATCTTGTGGATGGCCGTGAGGAGGTCTGGCAGGGCGTTGCGGGCGACAGCGATTAATTCGGAATCGAATTTCGCGCGCATTCTTTCGTGCTTGCCATCGTCCGGGTCGATGTAATTATTTTCTCTGGTTTGAATTAACAATCCATGACTCTCGGGATTGGTTAATTCAAAGAAGAAGCTAGCCCCATCTGAAGCATAGTCATCGTGAAGCCTTTCAACAACCCACTTCCCCGGCGTCGCCTCGTTACTCAATCGCTCTAGCTCGTCTAGTGTTTTTAAATCGATGCTCATAATTCAGGTGCCCCCGGCGATACCTCAGAGTTTATCCCAGCACAAAGCCAAGTAAACCTATCACCGGGGGCATAGTTTATTTAGATATTCTGTATAACAATCTTAAAATTTTAATCACGCTGTGAAACATTAACACCAGCGCTAATAATTGAATTGTTTTATTCAGTTCTGGCATTTTTATTTAATCAAATTAGGAGCCCCCCGAGGCGTGTAATGGGTCTTCTTTTAATCATATTTTTAAGAAGCACCCCGGGGGACATATGAAATTAATTTATTTGAATCTCTTCTGGGCGTTCTGAAAACCCCGATTTTCCAGCGTTAAACAGGCGCATCCACTGATCTACTAAGAGTTGGGTATCGGCCCTTGTCGAAACTGCGTGCTGACGAAGCATTTTGGTCATGTTGATGTAAAAGAGAATGCTTAGCGCAGATGCACAGACACTTATAAACGCGGCAATAATACAAAGCTCGTTCATGCCTTATCCTCTATCTTATATTCCGCCTCGTAGGAGGCTTGATTATATTTCTTAAACGCCTCATCAAGAATTCTTAACGCCTTTTCTCCGGCCTCTCGCTCCGTGTATCGAAGCTCTCTGGCTACCTCAGTGACAAGAAGTGAATGTCTCGGATCGGACTTATCGACGAATAGCGTGACTATCCTCTCCGCCCTCGATATTGATTCCTGATCTGTCACAGTAGTTCCTCCACACCTACACCCAGGGCTTTCGCTATTCGCAATTGCACGCCAGGGGAAGCGTTACAACCACGTTCGATGTAGCTAATTGCCGGCTGAGTGAGGCGGGATTTCTTAGCCAGGTCCACTTGCCTGAATCCTAATTTAATTCTGGTTGCCCTGAGATGGCGCATTCTGCAATTCCCAGTCACTTGGATTAAATCCTGCCGCTTCGATGAGCGTGATGATTGAGTCGTAATCGCGCCATTTGATTTGTTTTGTTTCTTCGATGCCATACCTTTTTAACACTCCCTTAATTTGGTCGTTCGACACTTTGTTTTTCTTGGCTATAGCAAATAATCGAGCGGCGTGCTTCTCAGAAATAAAACCATCGCCAACCGTGTCGGTTCCCTTATCAAGACGCTGAAGCGGGGTCTCGGGATGAATTATTCGATTCGTCGCACCCTCGGCGTCATCGTCGCTAGCTGGGATTCCCACCATCGCCATAAGTGAATATCGCCGAGAGTACGACATCCCCGAACCAAGCCCTTGCGGATCGTTCTTCTGTGTAATGACTGGATACAAACCATCAATCCACTGACCCGAAGAATGAAGCAGTACAGTTCTGACAAAGGTCTGATTATCTATAAATTCAGTTGGCTGAATTACGCTTAAGCCTTGCTCAGCTAATGGTTCTCGAATGGCTTCGTAAACGCTTTCAAGTGTTGCGTAGTTGGATTTGAAGAACGGATTTTTGGCGTCCTTCTTTGCTCCATGAAGCTTCGCTTGCGCTTTGGCTAAAGCTGAGGCTAATTCGTTAATTGATTCGGATTGGTTGATACGATAGGCTGAGTCATTCATTGCTAAGTGTCTCCGGGGCTGTTGAGATCCCTGTCTCAATGGCCCCTTTTATTTATATTGTTTATATAAGTAAAGCTAAAATTTAATCCCAATAAAGCCCTGGTTTTGATTGGGTGGCTTTGGTCGAGCCCCTCATGTGTTTGAACTGTTTAGCCGTCTCATCTAGCAGATTACAGCCCTGATCGAACTGCTTTTTATTTATCAATCCAGACTGATAATCCTGAAGGTGTTTTATACAAGCTTTAACGAAATCCGGATCGGCTGTGGTATTAAGCATTTCTGCATCGGATAATATTTCGAGTGGATTTACCGCTTTTCTTAATTCTTGCTGATAGCCTCTGCGTTTAGCAGATTCGACACCCTTGCTCAGATCCTCAATCAATGGGGCCGCTCGACATGAGCCAATACATTCGGTGACGGCATCCGTGAATTGCCAATCTTCTACTTCTTTAAATGCATTCCAAAGAAGTTTTTTTCTTTCTTCACCGTAGCTGTTTTTCCACTGCGATTCCAGGCGAGCCACTTGCCTCTCGAAGCTTTCTTTCTGCATTTTGTTTTTCCTCCTCTTGAACTAATTCCCACCAGGTCTTTTGTTTCTCGGGCAATCCAACGGCTTTACCGCTTTCTAACGATGCGCCGATAGATTCAATGTTCATTAAAAAGTCTGAGAACCGATGTTTGATTTTCAAAAACCACGGGTCTTCGGTTTGTAGATAAACGCTTATGAGATTGTTAGTACGCTCTACTGACATGTATTTAAGAAGCTGCTTTACCTGGCCAGCAATCTTTCCTGTGATTGCCGGATTACCACCGTATCGTTTCTTATACTCGTCGCAGTAGTGGGCTATAACCTTCTTAGCCTGATTACCTTCCTGCAGAGCTAGTTCATTTGATTTAATCGGCTTAGGTTTAGCGACGCTCTCTTTCAGCTCATTAGCCTTCTCTAATGCGTTAGCTATGCGCTCTAATACTTCTATTAATTTAGACATTGGGCGTCTTTCTTAAAATAATCTTTGGATGAAACGTTTTAACTTTGGGTTCGCGGTCTTCCGCAAAAACAAATACATCTTGTGACTTAATCGCAGAGAGAACAAAGTCAGTATGAAGCCACTTCTTAAATCTTCTTTTTCTTTTTTTTGATCTACTCTTAGTCATTACTTAACTACTTATTTACTAACTAAGCTTTTGAGCCGGATGCTTGAGCCACACCAATTCCAACGGCACCAGACCAATCTGGTACACGAAGGAAAAGGTGGGATAACTAACTAAGCTTCGTCGCCGTCAGCCATCGCCACACAGTAGCCGAGTGACAATTCTTCTACTGCCCTGGCGCCATTTAGCAGGGATTGCACCCCCACAAACTTCTAGCGCCGCATGCCAGAAAGGTTTCCCTTCAATTCCGTGGCGCCCCTAGCCTCTGAGTTCACCGTAGCTAGGTACAATCTCGACAACCATGCCGTTGTTTGAATCTCCTCATGGGTGCCGTACTACTTTTTTGCTTTGATTTGAAAAGAATCGGTGAGATACACTGACTTAATCAAACTTAAGCAATTTGAAGATAACGGCTGGTTGGGCGAAAGTCTAGCTGGCCGTTACTCTTTTCTGGCTATCGATTTAAACGCCCTATAAGCGCGTCATCACGCTACCCCCTAGAACGGGGCTACCAGCCGGTATTTACCGACTTCCCAGCCTAACTGCTGAATATAATAACGAAATGCGTCATATCTTAGGGTGAACCTGAATATCCCAATCGCATGCTGTTCGGTATGGTGCTTACGGCATAACGCAGCGAGATTATTTGGTATATCCGGTCCCATCGCGCCACGGCTACGGATGTGGCAAGGGTCCGAAGGTCTAGAGCCACACACCACGCAAGGCAATAATCGGTATTTCGCTAATAATTCTGGGTCTTTAGCTCGTTTAGGCTTAGTGAGCATTATGAAGAAAATAGCACAATTCAGGGGATAGACTTTGTTTGACGCAACGTGTTATACTGTAAGTATAACGAATCGCGATTAAGCGGTTCAGGGAGCGTCGAAATGAAAAAGCCATATCTAGACAAGGGTAAGCTAGTAAAAACCTCAGATAACGCGCTGCTTGGCGATTTAGTGAGAGATTATGTTGGCATCAAAGCCCAGATTGAGGCCCTGGAGAAAGAAATGGCCCCGATTAAGAAGGCTTTGACCGATGCCGTGCTGTCTTTGCCTGGGGGGAAGCTAGAGATTGATGGACTTAGTTTGTCCGCCGTTATTGCAGAGCGTGAGACATTTAAGCTCAAAGAAGCGCTAGAGGTTTTAGATAAGCGTTCGCTCAATCCGTTTATCAGCATTGCCAAGTATCCGATGCTCACTGTTCGGAGGAAATTATGAGCAAGCTAAAACAGGCGATGGGGATTTTTTCCCTATCGTTTCTTTTGATAGTTATGTGGCCCGAGCCGAGCCCGAAGCGTCATATCTCTAGGGGTATAGCTAGCGAAGGGGGGAATACCTCTAGTCCGTTTCAGCGGTATGGGGATGAGTTTGAATCCTTAGCTAAGCAGTATGGGAAGTTAACTTACAGGTATCTGATTCGATTCGGTAAGCCCGAGCTGCCTGGCTATTCTTCTCAAATCTATGCCGTGTGTAATCCAGTCGGTGATAGGCACGAAATTACGGTTGATAGAGAGGCTTGGAATAACATGTCAGAGCTATGCCGAAAGGCTTTGATATTTCACGAGGCGGGCCATTGCGGTTTAGGTTTAGTTCACGGGCCTGGGATTATGAGAGACACGCTTAATTGCGAGGCCGCTGCGAATCCGAAAGAGATTGAGCGATTGTTTAATTAAGAATTAAGGCGCTGTTCTTCTTCGCCTTCGAGGTCTCGGATTCTTCGCTCGAGGTCTAAAATCTTGGCGCTTAGATTTATTAAAGTTAAATCATCACTGACACAGTAGGCTAAGAGAACAGTGTCTGAATCATCGCAGGCTGCGCATTCGACATCTTGTGAATCAAAGTCCGCGGTTTCAGGCACGATAAGAGAAAATTCAGTTCCACAAAGCCTGCACTCGTAGCAATAGCTAGGCATTCAGATCCTCCGACGATAAGCTAGTTGTGTGGAACAGATGCTTGATGTACTTCTATGCTATCGCAACGGTAAGAAAGAGGCTATTAGCCTTCAATACCCGCTACCAAACCCACTCATCATCGCGTTGAATAATAAGAAGATCGTGTTCAATCACTATGCGTGCTTAATTAATAAAGAGGCGATTGAGACGGTTATTTATCTTGAGGAGTTTGAAGCGCAAGCCATTCATCGAACTTAAGCTGAGTTTTATTTTCAGCACTTTCCGACTTCCATTTTGTATACAGAGCATCTGCAGAAACGTGATCGTCATAGAAGTCAGACAACTCAACCCATCGCTTCCCGTATTTTCTTAGTTGATCGTATTGCCAGTGCTCCGAAAATCCATATTGCGGATTGTAGCTTCCAAACGGGCCATATTGCCTGAGCATTTTAAGCCAATCGCATCGATGGCTCCCCAGCGACCAGGAAATAAGCTCCCTGTAATAACCGAGCCGATAGCCCGTTTTTGGATCGGTAACTATTTGTCTGCCATGTTGCTGCACACACCAGGGCTCGTCTTTGTAAGTTCTGTTCGGTATAACGCATGGAGCTTCTGGATGAGCGGCGTTTACCTCTGTGATTGCCTTAAGCCAGCCCTTTGGTCTCATTCTGCAGTCAGGATCAAATCCGACAATTACGTCATCGTCGCCGGGATCGAAATAATCAAATGCTTGCGTCCAATTCCCCGCGACCCCTCGGTTTGGTATGGAGTGAAATCCCCAGCCGTATTCTTCCGATAGTCGTTTTACATATGCATAGGATTCTTCTTTTGATGGCAGAGGATATTGAACCTCGAACATCACCTTAACGATAGACGGATCTTCATCAACGGTGTCTCTAAAATTCTCCAAGGCTCCTCGGATCATTTCCTCGGAGTTGTAACAAAGCATGTGGACTAGCGTTTTGATTTGTTTCTCCTCGCCTTCTTCTTCCAGATGCCCTTTCTTATCGCCGCACATTTCTTGCACAGCCGCTCAAACCCGATCCAATTCTTCCGATATCTTTTATAAAGATAATAGTTTCCCTCGGCCAATGAGTGACCACGGATACAGCTTGTCTTTCTTTTATTTACAGCAGAAAAACTGTCACCCCGGAGAGTATTAGTCCCAGCGGTCGTGACATCAAGATGGCTTGGGTTTACGCAGGATTTGTTCTTGCATAAATGGTCCACCACCATATTTTGAGGCAGCTCCCTTCCGTCCAGTCTGACTGCTATCCTGTGCGCCTGGATTCTTTTTCCGTCAGTTCCGGGCACCAAGAACCGGCCATACCCCTTCTGACTCTTTTGCCCTAACCAATTCCAGCAATCCCCAGACTTATCGACCCGCCGCCAGTACGAAAGTATCCAATCGCGCCTAAGGGAATAGCGATCTACCTTGAGAATTACATCTCTACGATTTGACATACTTTGCTTTTGGACCATTGCAAGGCCGCCCCGGCAAGAGAAAAACCAGCCCCAAAGCCCACAAGCAAACACCGCTTATCGAGAAGCTCTTCTTCGTTGGCGGCAATCGTGACGGGAATAGAATTTAAAGAGCAATTCCCATATTCATTTATCGACTTAGGAACGAAGCCATCAAACTCTGAGCGCCTCACTATCAAGTCACACATACTCTCATTCGCCTGGTGCATCACCATGACTTCAGCATCAAACCCCGCTGTAGCAAGCTTAATAAACGGTGGCACTTCTTTAGTCATGATGTCGAACACGTCAGCCCCGCTCATCTTCATTTTGCCCTCGATAGTGCAGTAGAGCTTATTAATACCGCGCGCGAATGTTTTATATCCACAGCGAAGAGAGTTGTTTGCGTAACCACTAATAACGGTGAAAGAAATGGCATCCGAAAAAATAAGAGCCCCCATGTCGTCTGGTCCTTCGCCCGAATAACGAAGCTGATCTATACAGACAAGAAGGCTTCTTCCACCCAAAGACTTCGCAACGTGCAGCCCGTATATATACCCCGTGCATGATTGATTAATATCAAACGCCATTACTTCCGAAGGAAATCCCATCTCTTGAACCACAGTCATCGCCATGCACGGCGAAAGCCTCGAAGGGGTTTGCGTAACCACGATGACAGAATCAATGTGCCCTATGCCTTCATTGAGCTTAAAATTATTAATTGCTATTTTTATGGTGTCTTCCGTTGAGGTCGTCCAACGCCTTGTCTTCTTAATACCAGTTACTTTTTCAAACTGAGACAATTGAACCGGATCGTACTTATCTCTATCGACGATATTCTTAGGAACCGCGACAAATAAACCATCAATCATTTCGTTACCGCCTTAGCAAACTCGCCATAAGTCTTGTAAGACTTTGCGTCAGCAAACGTGAGTGGATGATTAAAATATTCCTCCGCCAAGATACAAAGCTCTGTCATCCCAAGAGAGTCCGCTACAAGCGGTGTCGATTCAGAAAGAGAAACAAGCTCAGCATTCTTAATCTTTAAAACACGCAACACTTCTTCTTCAAACTTAGTCATGATTTACCCCTTATTTAGACACCTATTTTTATACGCTTCACCATAAAGCCGATTGCATTCTACATAATCAATACCCGCCCTGGTTAATCCAACTTCGTTATTACCAACGGGTCTTGCCGGAGAACCACACCAAGACTGCCCAGGCGGCACGTCAGCCGTGAGAAAACTTCTTCCTGCGATAAATGCCACAGGACCAATAACACTCCACTGCAGAACACAAGAGCCACCCGACACTATAGCCTTAGTCATAACAACCACATGCCCGGCTAAAGAAGCATGCCCACCGACAAGCGAGCCCTCCTCAAGAATCACATCGTGCGCAATGTGTGAATGATTATGAATAACCGCATTCTTTCCAATTAAAGTGTCATGCCTGGTCCCTGCATCAATAGTCGTAAAAGAAGAAATGCGCGCACCCTCTTCAATCGTGACCGAATGCTTAGTGTCATGCACATAAAACTCCCGATGCTCCGGCGCTCCACCAATTACACAATAAGGAGCTATGTGAACCCTCGGCCCAACATAAACCCTAGGCCCTATCCACGAACCCATTCCTATTTTCGCTGTCTTATGGATGATGGCAGAGGGGTGAATGTAGGTACGCCCGAATACGTTCTTCGTTCTTAAGAAACTTAACATGCTTTGCGTCTCCGTAAGTCTCAGCCCACGACTCAACTATCTTTCTGTCCTCATGCAGAATCTTTCGATTCATCTCAATAGCCGCGTCCACCAAGGGTCTTGGCGCAGGATTGTTTTTAGAGAGATAAAACTTAGTCGTCACCCGACACCCAGTCGAATTATTTTTAACCGTCTCAAAGGAATAAAAGACATTCAAAAAATTGGTCACAGAAAGATTCGGATACTCAACGGCATGAAAAAAAACATCACTAACCCCGTCACCGATTAGCTTCTTGTAAACCTCAACCACCTCACGCTTCACTCGAAGCGAATGATGAGAACCAGAGCTTCCTATTCCCACCTCAACCGGACTTATTGACTCAAAAACTCTCGCAAAGGTTTCGGCATGCACCGTTGTAACGTGGTTACAGTCCATCGTGTTTTGCATCCAAAGAGATGCGTGCGCCTTGACCGGCATGTCATAAGTAAAAAACGAAGCCCCCAAATCATCCTCAATCTTTTCGCACCACAAATCATCAAATGTTCCACGTGAAACATCTTCGTGTTGAAAGCAGGACTGGGGGGCTGGGAAGGTAAGCCCATGATAGGGGCACTTAGAATATTGAAGTGCATGACCGCGATGAGGGCATAATGTTCGAGGCATCGGTTGAACAATATAAATAAACGTTCTAGATTGCAAAGTAATGCGAGACGCAACGCCAGAAGAGATAGTGGAAGAAATTTATAACGAGCCGCGCCTTAAAAAGCTTATGGCGAATGAGATTAAGCTTACGGGCAAAATAGAGCACACGGCTAATATTGCGGCAAAAAGTGTTTGGTACAGATTATGGAAAAACGAAAAAAACTCATCGGAGCAAAAAGAACACACAGAGGAAGGCTCGAAGTGCGAAGCCTGTGGGCAGAGCATGAAACAATAGCCCTTGTGAACACATGCGTCATGATGGGGTATAGTGATTTAGGTAAGTTCGTGCATGACTTAGCGGCCGGGACATTGACTGAGATGTTGAGGCAGGCGTTAGAGGAGAAGAAGAAGAATGAAGATTCATTGCAGGTACGACAAGCTGGTTCCGATAGCGGAGCTGGTGCCGAATCCGAAGAACAGGAACAAGCATCCAGATGATCAAATCGAAAGACTTGCTAAATTACTTGGGGCTCACGGCCAAAGAGCGCCGATTATTGTCTCAGAACGATCTGGATATATTGTTAAGGGACATGGAACAGTACTTGCGATTAACCGCCTCCAACATCCGGTTGGAGCAGTCGTGTTTCAAGCCTTCGAAAGCGAAGAAGAAGAATACCAATTCCTCCAAGCGGACAATGCGATAGCCGGCTGGGCTGAACTAGATCTGGCTGGGATTAATTTAGATATCGGTGAATTGGGGCCGTTTGATATCGAGCTTCTCGGTATTAAGAATTTCACCGTAGAAACACCTGCTTTTGAGCCGGGCACAGAAGGCGATCAGGGACGATTAGACGAGAAAAAACCCATCCAGTGTCCGAATTGCGGAGAACAGTTTGTCCCAAAAGGTTGAACTAAAATTAGATTGGGCGACGCATGAAGCCGCTAAATACGCGTGTGAAAACTGGCACTACTCTAGATGTATACCGCCTAACAAATCGGTAAAAATAGGAGTGTGGGAATTCGGGCATTTTGTTGGCGTGATTGTTTTTGGCATGGGCGCCACGCCATATTTGTGTAGACCCTACAACCTACAAATGACAGAGGTTTGTGAGTTAACCAGAGTCGCATTAAAATCACACCGTTCTTCGGTAACCAGAATAATTTCAATAGCGATTAAATTTCTTAAGAAACAATCTCCCGGCCTGAGATTGATTATTAGTTTTGCCGACACTAATCAAGGTCATCATGGTGGGATATATCAGGGCGGAAACTGGATTTATTCTGGCATGACAAAACCCGCTAAGTTCTTAATGATCAACAACTCGGTCGTGCACCCCAGGCAGGTGACTCGATTAAAAAAAAGGGCAGACCCAATTTTAATTAAGGCAAAGGATGTGGTTATGCCGGGTAAATACAGATATTTGATGCCGTTAGACGATCAAATGAAAAATCAAATCGAACTTTTACGCAAACCTTATCCAAAACGCGCCGTAAGCATAGCGAACGATGTGCCCGGGGACCACCCGGGAGAGGGCGGTGCAACTCCGACCACGGCGCTCCAAAATAACCCGATGAATCATGGTAAAGTAGATTAAATGGCAGACCCACTAGACATAGACGGCGAACAAGTGATGAAACTGGCTCAGCTCGGATGCCCAGTTGTGGATATTGCCTATGTGATTGGTTGCTCCCCCGACACATTGCATCGCAGATTTGCGTCTGAAATCGCTAAAGGAAGGGCCTCTAGCCGCACCAGGTTAAGACAATTAATGTGGAAATCCGCAGAGAACGGCAATATCACGATGCAGATCTGGCTATCTAAACAATACCTAGGATTTAGCGATAAAGTCGAAACCATCGAAGGCCCCACCTCGGGTGAATTGACCGAAGATGACATCAAAACAGCGAGAGGCTAGGCAGAAGTGCTTTGCCCATGGAGTAATTGCTCCGTGGTATCTCCGCCCCGATCAGCAATCCGTTTATAGCTTCTTTCATCAGCATAGATTCCCCGTGTTCGAAGCCTCTAGACGATACGGCAAGACCACGATAGAGCTTAACTATGTCCTCGAAGTCCTCAAAAAGAATCCCGGGTTTATCTGGCGCTGGTGCGAGCCGAACAAGAATCAAGCGCGTGAAATCATCATGCCGGAAATCGAGAAAATCCAATCAAACGCAAAGAGGCAAGACCGATTCAAGTTCCACAAGACGGACAGCTATTATGAACACTCAAACGGATCTCGATTATTTCTCCGAGGCGTTAACGAAGATGCAGATTCAGCTCGAGGAACTTATTCAAATGGGATCACAGCCGATGAGGCTGGAACGTGGAGGGACCCCGAATACGTTATTAAAGAGGTTCTACTCCCGCAGCTTCTCACTACGGGCGGACCTCTCCACCTTTTGTCTACTCCTCCAGAGGACCTTGGACATGCTTGGTATCGATATAAATCCGATGCCATCCGCGAGGGTCGGTTCGTCCAAAGACTTATTACAGATAATGCATCCCTGTCCGAAAAAGATCGCGAAGAAATGTGCGAAGCGGTCGGTGGACCGAACAGCCCCTCGTGGCTAAGAGAATTCTTATGCCAACCAGTCTCTGACCCCGAACGCCTTGTCATCCCTGAGTTCAAAGAAGAAACTCACGTCTATGATTCTCTGGCCAGACCCGCAAGCTTTGACCCATATGTGGGCGCTGACCTTGGCTTCAATGATAATTCCGCTCTCCTGTTCGGGTATCACGATTTCCTTACTGGTACTCTTTATATCGAAGATGAAGTCGTCGTAGCCGGGAAGAACTCACGTGAAATCACAGACCTTGCGAAGAAAAAAGAAGCTGAATTATGGGGACAAAGACCTGTGTACTTGCGCGTGTCTGATAATGAAATACAACAGCTACATGATATGGCGACCCTGTGTGGATACCAAATGGTGCCCACACGCAAAGACGATAAGCTCGCTGCGATCAATTCTCTCAGGCTTCGGTTCACCCAAGGCAAAATCAAAATCAATCACCGCTGTAAGAATCTACTATTCCAACTCAAGGTAGGCCTCTGGAATGCCCAGCGCACAAGCTTCTTACGTGGCGAGAACACGGGCCATCTTGATGCAATTGACGCGCTGATTTATTTAAACCGAAACGTTAATTCAACGCACAACCCATTCCCGGATGCGCGGTACCCGCGGGACACTCACTTCATTAACCCGTACTTTGACAAAGGCTCTACTCGTGAAGAAGATACTCTTCGCGGGTTGATACCAGAAGTCTCTTTAAACGTATTTTGATACAATATTTCGATGCAACAATACTTCGCGTCACTTCCACCAGAAGAATTATCAGAACAGCTTGAGAAGATCATGGACGACTGGAACCAACAGGTTACAGCCAACGGCCTGAAATATCTCTGGCAACGGCTCTACTACACTTACTTCGGTCGCCATTGGAAAGCGGTTTCCGGCAACCAAGACTCCGACACCACCCGCATCGGACAGCAAGGCGAACTGTCTGGTCTTACGGTTAACGACTTCAGAAATATCGTAAAGCACATGCTGGTGCTGACCACGAACCAGAAGATCTCTTTCGAGCCCCAGGCATCTAATACAGATGAATCGTCCCTTACCCAAACGCGCTTAGCTAAAATCATTCTTGATTACTACGTGCGTGAAAAGCGAGTGGATCGCTACTTACACGACTGCGCCGAGATGGCGCTGGCTCTTACTAAGTCCTTCATTAAATGCACGTGGAATAAGCAGATGGGCCGTCCTTACACGGTCGTTAAAGACGAGAACGGTGCCGAGAGAATCATCTACGAAGGTGATATGAAGATTGAGATCAAAGACCCATTCCAGGTCTTTTGCGATCAGAACGCCGAATCTTGGGACCAGATCCTCTACACACTAGACATCACTTGGGTAAATCGCTGGGACTACATCGCAAGATTCCCCGAATACCGAGAACAGATTCTAGCCCTAGACACCAAAGACCAGTTCGACGGCATTGGCTTCTGGAACACAATGCAATCAGCCGAATGCGACCTGATCGCCCTGAAAGAGTTCTATCACCTCAGAACGCCTTCAATGCCTAATGGCAGATATTTATCTTTCCTCGGCCCTGGCATTATCGTGGAAGATGGCCCGATTCCCTATCGTCGCCTCCCAATTTTCAGGATGGTGCCTGGCAAGTGGTGGGGATCCACTGAGGGATATTCTGAGTCGCGTGATTTACTCGGGTTGTCACAGGCTCAGAACACACTCTGGTCGTCTGCGTTCACAAACCAATCGACCTTCGCGGTTCAGAACGTCCTGGTTCCAGAAGGCTGCAATCTTACACCCATGCAATTAGCCCAAGGGCTTCGGGTGATTAAATACAACCCAGCAAGCGGCAAACCAGAACCCTTGCAGCTCACCGATACGCCCGCCGAAGTATTCAAGTTCGCCGAGATGATTAGCTCAAAGATGGAGACTATCTTCGGCCTCAACTCGATTTCGCGCGGTGTCTCTGAGGACCTAAGCGGAAAAGCAATGGGCTTACTGCAAGCGACCTCGATTCAATACGCATCTGCGTTCCAAGCCTCTTATGCCGAAACGGCCGAAGACCTTGGAACCTTCATGCTTCACTTGATTCAAGACTTCGCTAAGACGGAGCGTGTCGCATCGGTCGCTGGCAAGTTCAATAGGGCCGATATGGTGAAGTTCACTGGCGAATCCATTTCGGATATCGAGCGCGTCACGGTGAATCTGCAGAATCCGTACATGGCGACTCTAGCCGGAAAGAAAGAAATCGCAGACCAGCTATTAGCTAATGGGATGATTAAAGACCCTCAGCAATACACGACATTCATTGAGACCGGAAATTTCGAAGTCATGACCCAGTACGAAGAGTCTAAGCTGTCGATGGTCAGGCAAGAAAATGAGTATCTCATGGACGGTAAAGGTCAGATGGTCATGGCCGCCGTCGGAGAGCCGCATCTATTGCACATCCGGGAACACTTAGCCGTCCTTTCTCGACCGGACATCAAGGCGAATGGCTCTTTAGCGGGCACAGTCTATCAGCACATTCAGCAGCACGTGGAACTGTACAAGACGCAAGATCCGCTTTTCGCTCAGCTCACCGGCGAGCCACCTTACGTTCCCCCAATGCCACCCCCTGGTATGGTCCCGCCTCCAATAAGCCCAGACCAAGCGCCGATTCCACCACCGGGACCTCAGCAGGGCGAACCAACTCCAAACTTGCCGCCAGAGCCAGGCCCGCTCCCAACACCAGAAGAAGCTTTACAGGACGCACTTAAATAACGAGGAATAAATGGCAGACACAGCAGTCACTACCGCAGAAGCAACCACTACCGAAACTCCAGCAACACCCACGGGCGGCACAGAGATTTCGACTGGTGCAAAAACCACAGGCGATGCAGCGGTAAAGCAAGCTCTCGCAGAATTAGCCGATGGGGATTTCGATAAACTAATCCCGGTTAAGCAAGAAGATGGGACGGTTAAAAAGGTAAAGCTCAAGGACTTCGTAAACGAAGCAAAAAGCTATCAGACCAAGGCAAAACGAGCTCAGGAAGCGGTAGAACAGAAGGTCGGCGCTACGGTTAAGGAACTCATCTCTTACGCCAAAGCCAATCCTAAAGACTTCATGTCTCGCATCGGCATTAACCCTGAAGAGTTCGCCGAGATGACGCTTACGGAAAAGGTCAAAGCCCTTGAGATGTCGCCCGAGCAACGAAGAATTGCTGAGTACGAAGCAAAGCTTAAGAAATACGAAGAGCAAGACCAGGAACGACAACGCAATGAGTCTAAATCAAAAGAAGAGCGGGCTTATCAGGAAGAGGTTCAGCGTTTAGATAAGGAACTAGCCGATGCGTTTACGAAATCTGGTCTTCCTCGCTCCAAGTTTTTCCTTCAGATGGCTACTGCCGTCATGAGCAATGATTTAACTAGATACCAAACCGAGATGGAACAAGAGGGGTTCGCATCACGCGACCCATTGAGTGCCGAAGAGGCTTTAGGTATAGTTAAGGAATCGGTCCCGAATCTAATCAAAGAAACATTAAACCAGATGGACGTAAACCAGGTCCGTCAGCTTCTTGGAAGCGATGTTTTAGATAAGATTCGCCAGGACGATATTCAGCGCGTTCAACACCAGGGCGCAACGAAGACCCCTTCGACAGGTACACCAACCAAGAAGGAAAAAACGCAGGTATTCACTAAGGACTCGGATTACCGAGACTGGGTTGAATCCCGCAAGCGATAACTTCTAGGGGTGTTCCCTAGATTTATTTTTTTAAAACTTTATAAAATTTGAGGTGTGCTCATGTCTGCACTTTCCGGTTCGGAAACAGTTAGCACGCTTAACGGTCTCTTTAAGGAAGTTTACGGAGACGACGTTAAGCAATTAATTCCTTCGTCCAATCAACTCCAACAACTCATTCCGCTAAAAGCTGGAGCGAAGCGTTTGGGTAACAACTACCACCAGCCTGTCGTTTTGGCATGGCCGGGTGGATTCACGATGGCGGCTGCAAGTTCGGGAGCCTTCTCCTTGAACAGCGCGATTGCCAGCACGATGAAAGATGCATCGCTTACTGGTGCTCAGATCGTCTTGCGTGAATATATGGACTATGAAGCTGCGGCCCGTGCGGCCAGCGGCGTCAATGCGTTCGTAGATGCGACCAAGCTCATGTTTGAAATGATGCAGAAGTCGGCTCGTAAGCGCATTGAAGCGGAACTTCTCTATGGCCAAGTTGGTCTTGGAAAAGTCAGCTCTTCGTCCAGCGCGACCTCTCCTACCGTCATCACCTTCACGGCAGCCTCGTGGGCTCCGGGATTGTGGTCGGGCGTGGAAGGTTCTGAGTACGACATCTACAACGGTTCCTCTCAGGTCAACACCAACGCAGCCCTAGTGGTTTCTAGCGTTGATATTGATGCTCGCACGGTTACCTTTACTGGTAACAACACCGACATCGCTGCAATCGCCCCCGGAAACGATCTGTATTTCCGTGGAGCGTATGGCAACGAAGCTGCCGGCGTTCATAAAATCCTGACCAACACTGGCTCTCTCTTCGGAATCGATGCCAGTGCTTACAACCTGTGGAAAGCCACCCAATACAGTGCTGGCTCTGCGGCCCTTACCTTCAATAAGGTTAAGTCGGCTGTCGGCCAAGCTGTCGGACGTGGTTTGGATGAAGACGTTGTGCTCTTCGTCAACCCCAAGGGTTGGGACAGCATGATGACCGACCTCGCGGCTCTTCGACGTTTTGTCGAAAAAGCGGGTGGTAAAGGTCAGAGCTACGAAATTGGCTCTGAGAACATCGTGTTCTACTCACAAGCCGGCAAGATCGAAATCCGTCCTCACATCATGGTGAAGGAAGGTTTCGCTTACGGTCTCGTGAAGTCGAACTGGGTCCGAGTTGGCGCGTCTGATTTGACGTTCCAAACCCCAGGATACGGCGGACAAATCTTCACGCAGCTGCAAAGCTACGCGGGATTTGACGTGCGATGTTATTACAACGGCGCTCTCCTATGCGAGATGCCCGCTCGTAACTTCATCATCACGGACATCGTTAATCCGTAATTAAATTGAGTGGGGTTCCGGGTATAATAACCCGGAGCCCTTTCTCATTCAGGAGGCCACATGGCTGCTTCATTACTTTTGACCTTAAACGAAGGCGCAGGCCGGTCGGCTACCGATCTATCTGGCCTCGTGCAGATTTCGTCTGAACCACAGGCTGAAATTAATAACCTCATCGATTATCTTAGCTATTACGTCTCTGGCGCTGGTGCCGGAAGCTTAACCGTGTCGCTCTCAAGCGCTGCACTAGTGAGCGCTACCGGAACAGTTACTGCGGCGACCGTACTCGCCGGAGATACCGTCACCATTAACGGTGTCGTGTTTACGGCGACTGGCTCGGTTGCTCCAGCGAACTATTTCAACATTGGTGCTAGCAACACGACTTGTGCTGCGGCTTTAGCCACCTCGATTAACGCTTCTACCTCAGCGCTGATTCAGGGAATGGTTACTGCTAGCTCTGCATTGGCTGTTTGCACCATCACCGCTTTACCTGCTGGCAAAGTAGGAAATGCGTACACGCTTGCTTCGAGTGGCGCGACCCTTGCGGTCTCTGGCTCTCGTTTGACTGGCGGCGCCGGTGGTTTAGGAACGTCGACGACCTCTTACGATTACGGGGTTTAAATGAGCGTTTCAGTCACAGTAAATAACTCAAACTTCACTATACCTACGACTAATGATCGCGGGTGGGGTTCACAAGTCACATCGTGGATTCAAACAGTAAGTTCGTCGACGCTTCAAAAAAGCGGCGGCTCGTTTACTTTGACTGCCGAAGTTGATTTCGGCGCTACGTATGGATTAAAGGCAGCGTATTTTAAAAGCCGCACCTCTAATGCATCTAGCGCCGGAGTTCTTCGCCTAGCATCTACCGATGTGATTGGCTGGCGAAACAACGCTAATAGCGGAAATGTGACGCTTACCACCAACTCCTCTGACACATTGATTTACGATGGCCCGATTTTTCGGGTAATCAACGCAACGGCTGCGACAAGCGTGGGCGTTTCGATTAACCACACCGACAATACAGATCCGGCCTCACATGCGAGGCTTTATCTTTTAAGCGGTGGCTCCAGCGGTGGCGATGCATACGCAAGATTTAGCATCTCATCGGCACAAGATTGGAGCCTTGGCGTCGACAACTCCGCATCGGATGCATTTGTTTTAAATACCGGAACCACCCTTGGAGCTAACGCTTCGTTCCTGTCCGTATCTACGGCAGGACTGGTAACCATCGGAGAAACAGGCGGAAGCCAAGACCATGTAGTAAATGGCACACTTCGAGTTGGTTCTACCGGAGCATCTCAACTATCTAGCAGCGGCTCCAATCTAGTAGTGAGCGGCCCGGCCTATATTGGAACCACCAGCGGCCCGTTATTAAGAAATGAAAGCGGATCTCTTCGTGTAGATAGTGGCTTCCGAGTAGGCGGGAACGTAGAAGCTAGCGCCATCTGCGAATTCAGCTCTACTACCAAAGGTTTCTTGCCACCTCGTATGACGACCGTTCAAAGAGATGCCATCTCTTCACCGGCGGCAGGTCTTATTATTTATAACACGAGTACTAACAAGCTAAATGTTTACACTACGGCTTGGGAAGTAATCACTAGCGCTTAATAGGAGAATCAAATGGATATCGAAGTAAAGAAGAAGGGTCTGCAAAGTCTAATGAAGGCATTAGCGATGATGCCTGAAGGCGAAGAAAAAGAAGAGATGGGTGAAGAAGCCGAGCACATGGAAGAATCCAAAGAGCCCGGCACTGTCGAAGCTGAAATGAAGGAATCGCCTGAAGAACAGCTAAAAGAAATGGCCGAAGGAAGCGAAGAGCATCCCAAGGAAGCTAAGATTGCCATGGAAAAGGTCGGCGTAAAGATGTCTCCGTCAGTGATGGAGAAGCTCAATGTCGATGATTTATCGCTGGAAGAATTAAAGGCTATTAAAGAACGCATGAAATCGATGGGGATTTTATAAATGTTCTTCACAACCGACCAGATAATCGAGTCTACAAAGATTCGTATTCTTGCTCCAGATGGACAGACTACGTTTCAGGATTCTGATTTCATTCGGTTCATCAATGAAGAGCTCCAGTTAAAGCTGGTCCCCGATATGATTACGCTTCGAGAAGATTATTTCTTGAAGACGACACTCACGCCGATTGTGCAGAATCAGCAGAACTACACGATGCCTGAACGGGCCATTGGTAACGTTCTAAAAGATATGTACGTTATCGTGAATGACAGTCGGTTTCAGGTACAAAGGATTAATCCAAAGATTATTCCGCGCACTGGGCTGTCGTCGGTATATCCGTATCAGTTCTTAATCCAGGCAGACCAGGTTCAGATTCATCCCGCTCCCCAAGCCACCTCTGGAAATCTGCAGATGTGGTACTACGAGCGCCCAAATCAACTGGTGCTGAGCGCTGACTGTGGTCAAATCACAGCAATTGCAGAAGATACGCCAATTGCAGGTCAGACTACCTATACCGTTAATGCGGATTTGACCTCGTATGAGTCACTAGACTTCTTATCAGGCAAAAGCCCGTTCCAATTGTGGTCGATAAACGTAGTTCCGGTAAGCTCAACCACTACTACCGTAGTCGTTACTAGCGAAGATGTGCAAAATGCTGGCGGTCAGATGCTTCCCCAGGTTGGCGATTGGATTTGTAACGAGCAAACGGCCAACATTCCGATGATTCCGCAGGATTTTCATCCTCTTCTTGCGGAAATGACCGCGGCCCGAGTGGTTCAGGCGCTTGGACATAACGATAAATTAGAAGCTATCAATAACAACATTAAAGAGATTCGCCTTAACCTGCTAAACACGCTTGCGAACAGGGTAGAACAGAATGCAGAAGCGATTCTAAACCCGTTCGGCATTCAAAAATACACAGGTTATGGATGGGCTCTAGGCTGGCCAGTATAAAATGGCTGAAATTTCAGTCACAAAGTGTCTTGGTTTACTCACCGTAAACAATCCCTTCTCTGTTCGAGAGGGTGCTCTAATTCTTGCTCAGAATGTCGTCGTTAAGCGGGTAGATATCGCGGAAAATCGCCGTGGATATGAAAATTACGCTACTTCTACTGGCGTGCCAGAGCAGTCGATTTCTTATAATCAAAAAGTATCGGTCCATGCTAATTCTCAAATCCAATTAGATAACGGATCGGGCTCTCTTTCTGCATATGACGGCGCGTTCGATGAAGTAGTCGACGTAACCACCACCGGAACAACTACTAACCTGTCAGCCGTCATTACCAACGTTGCGAATATTCAAAACGTAGAGATTGGACAAATCGTAGTGGGCACCGGCATTCCAGCCGGCTCCTATGTGACCGCCCTTGCCGGCACTAGCGTCACCATTTCTCAAGACTGCACAGCGTCCGGCACGGTATCTGTCGTCTTTAAGAGCCGAAAAATCTATTACCAGAACGCTAATTCAAATTCCTATCTCTGCACTGACGGTGGGGTGAAGGTATTGCAAGACGTGATACCGCCTATCGTTACTACAGCTATATCGGCGAGTGGTAATAACACGATTACGAGTGTTGCTAATTTAAATGGCGTTTATGTTGGAAAATTAATCACCGGCACTGGAATCCCTGCAAGCACCTACGTTGCTGAGGTTTATTCTTCATCCGTGGTGATGACTAAAAACGCGACGGCTAATGCCACTGGTACAGTTACGTTTACTTCTTCGTATCGATTAGCCGGAGTGCCTAGAGCGCTTGGCCCGAAATGCACCGTGGTTACTGGAAGCACCTTTGCTTCTGCCGTGAACGTTGCCTATAGAACGATTATTCAGAGAATAGACCAGAATCAAAACGTAATAGTGAGCTATCCCTCAGAGCGGGTATGGGTTCCCAACACCTCTGGAGTTGATGCAGATATTGAGCTTGTGAACTACCTGCCTGCAGGTACTAGGGCATCCGATGTGCTTCAGGTATATAGAACCGCTACGGCCTCCGGAAGCTCTGACGATACAGCCGGTGATGAAGAGGGTTTGATTTACCAGCAGACTCTTTTGCAATCAGATATCAATGCAGGAAGTGTGACGGTAACAGATTCTGTCGTGGATGCGCTGATTGGTGCGACTATTTACACAGCACCTTCTCAAGAAGGAATAGCTCAAGCGAATGCGCAGCCTCCACTTGCTAAAGATGTGGCTCTTTTTAAGGGCTATATGTTTTATGCCAACACCGAGACGAAGCAGATTCTCTATACGAATATAGTTTCGGTAACTGACCTATATAATTCTGGAAGCTATGGAAGAACAGTCATCATCGCAGGCACGACCTACACAAGTGCCGCCACCGAGAACTCCTCCAACGGGAACTTTGCCGTATCGAACACGGGGACCACAGCCGTAGATATCGATCAGACGGCAAGAAGCCTTGTCAGGATTATTAATTCGTACGCTTCTAATACTTCAGTTTATGCTTACTATTTATCGACTCCAGACACGTTGCCGGGACAAATCGTTATTGAGGCTAGAACCGTTGGAACGTCTTCTTTCACTATCTCGGTTGGAAACTCTTCTACGTCCGGTGACTTCTTTCCGCAACCGCTTGTCAGCCCGAATGCGAGCGCTGAAACGACTTCATCGAATCAGATTAAACAAAACGGAATATATGTATCGAAGGCAGATCAGCTTGAAGCAGTACCTTTGGTTAATCTGTATCTGGTTGGTGCTGCTAATGCTGAAATTTATAGAATTGTTCCGCTAAGAGATTCTCTTATTATCATCAAAGCTGACGGCGTGTTCCGCATCACTGGTGAAACGATTCAATCATTCTCGGTCACTCCAGTGGACTTGACCGTTATCTGTAAGGCCATCAATAGCGTTGCTCAATTAGCGAATAACGTAATCATGCTGGCTAATCAGGGCTTTGTGGCCATCTCTGACACGGGTGTCGAGGTTATTTCACGAGACATCGAGCCCAACGTATTGCCGCTTCTTACTTACGCAAACACTCCTGTTTATACGGTGGGTGTTGGGTATGAGTCTGAAAGGCTTTACTTGGTATCGACGGTATCTGAGAGAACGGATACGTCAGCCACTCAGCTTTTCTGCTACAACATCTTCACTAAGGCTTGGTCTACGTGGGATATTAATTTCACAAGCGCGGTAGTGGAGCCAGCGCAAGATAAGCTTTATTTTACGCTTCCCGATGAAGAGGTTTTGTTTAAAGAGCGAAAGAACTTTGACGATTCTGATTATGCAGATCCGTCTGTCTCTTGCACCATCACCGCAATAGACACAGCGGCTCCCACAGCAACCATCACCGTCTCTGGAGCAACACCGCTGGTCGGATGGGTATTAGAGCAAGGCTCTACCGGAATCAAGATTACCGAAGTTACAGACGAAGGTGGCGGTTCGTTTCTCTTAGGACTATATCAAACCCCGCCCGACGATTGGGTAGCTGGTGCCGCAACGCTATATCCAGGCATCGAAGTAGATTTAGAATGGGATACGTTCTATGCAGGCGAAACTGGCTATCTGAAACAGCTTCAGCTCTTCAAGGTGTTGATGGATAACACGCTCGATAACAACACCACTACGAGTGTCGATATCACGTTCCGCACCGACCTATCTACCACCAGGGTGAGCGAACAAATTAACTCTGAATCTTCCGCATGGGGAGTAAGCCCGTGGGGAGAGTTCCCGTGGGGTGGCGAATCGCAGCCTTATGCTTACGTAACTTACCCCCCGAGAGAGAAGGCCTATTTCAGAGCGGCTAATTTCGGTATTCAGTTCGGTAATGCCCAGGAAAAACTCTCTCTTTCTGGTTTCTCAGCAACGCTTGTGCCTGTATCCGAAAGGACGAACAAGTGAAGCTGCCTGTCGTTCGTAAGATTTTTAAAGAAGATATCTCTAAGGCTGGGGAAGCCCCGGATTGGATTGATGCGCTGCTCGACCCATTAAATCAGTTTTTAGACCGCGTTACGCTGACGTTACGAAACAACTTAGACTTGGCTAATAACTTCTCTGGGAAGCTCATTGAGACCAAGTTCACGCATAACGTAACGCTTAATGTTAATCCGGGCACTAATGGTAAAATAATAGGGGTCATCCCGATGGGTGCCGGGAATCAAGCTATTACTAGTTTTAAGTGGGTTAGAAACGACGATGGAACCGTTGGCATTACCTTTGGCTTTGCAGCCGGGGGAACGACAGCGGATAATTGTACGTTGTTTATTTTTTACGGAGCATAAATGGCTTACATCACTCAAAGACCAGAAGAAGAAAGACAATCCCTGGGTGGACAGGGCGCTATTGCGGGCGGTTCGGGTGGCCAAGGAATGAGTGGGGCACCGGCTCCCCAAGCTGGTGTGTCTAAGGGCACTGGTGGAAGTCAGCCTTGGGTGAATATCCAAAATTATTTGAGAGCCAATCCGAATGATCAGTCGGCATCCAAAACCCTTCAAAGAGAGTTTACAGAGCCGCTTAATAAGTCGGCGCTCCAGGCGCAGGCCGAATTGAACAAAACAACCGAAGCAATCAATGCCCAAAAAGCGGGTGCAGAACAGGCGCTGTCAGATGTGGATGCTAATCTTGGTGCAGCCCGTTCGGCGTTTCGAGAGAGCATCCTGAACAAAAACCCAAATGTTTTTGGTGGTGCCACTAATCGAGCGGTCGAAGCTTCGAAATATCAATATCAATCGCCTGAATTTCAGCCAAAGTACATTGAATCGGCGCTCCAGGCGCAGGCTGAGCAATTAAAAGATCCGTATGGATATATTTCGCAGCAATATTCTAAGCAGGGTTTGACCGGCGGACAGAGGGCGCTGCAAGAGCAATTAACTAGAAAAAGCGGCGGCTTTCCCCAGATTGCAAGCGCTGTAAGGGGCCAGTACGAAAAGGCCAAGGCAGATATTGAAAATCAAAATGCGGCTGTTGCCAAAGACGTATCTGGAACAGAAGAAAGTTATCGAAATAAATTCTCGGATGCGGCAAGAAGAGCGAATCAGTTCGTAAACAACCAGGCTGATTTACAACGCGCAATCGGTCCCGGACAACAAGCGCTGTATGCCCAATTGTTAGGTGGCCCAAATGGATTTCTTGGAAATCAATACTCCCCCGATTTAAGTTTGGCAGAGATTGGAAAGAGGGTAGATGCATATGCTGCAAGAAACCCACAAAGCTCCGCAGGAAGCGTAAACCAATCGCAGTACAAAACGCTGGTAGACAGACTTTTAGCTAAATACGGATTTCAGTAAGGAGAAATTATGGCACTTCCATTAGCGGCATTAGGAATTGCAGCGGGCGGTAATTTATTAAATCGCGCGCTTGATTCTGGTGAAAAAGATTACGAAAGACTATTGGCTCAGCAATTGGCGGAGCAACAGGCGATTCCATTGCCAGTATTAGATGCGTTTAATTTCTCGCCAGAGGATGTTCAATATAAAACCGTTTCGGAAGATCCGACCTATAAAGCACGGCAATTAGCCCTGCTAGATAGACTGGCTTCCCTTGGCGAGACCGGACTATCAGATGCCGACAAAGCTAATTATGCCCAAGGCATTCAGCAAGCCAATCAAGCAGCCCGCCAACGCAGCGGGGCTTTGATGAACGAAATGAAGGCCAGAGGCCAAGGCGGAAGTGGTCTTGAATACGCTTTACGTGAACAGGCCGGACAAGAAGCGTTGAATAGACAAGCTCAACAGGGTCTGGCACAGGCGGGGGATTCGGCCCGTCAAAGAGCGCTTTATCAGCAGGCATATGGTCAGCAGTTGGGACAGCAGCGCGGCCAAGACCTAAATGCCAAAGCCGCAAACACTGACATTATTAATCAGTTTAATCGATTAAACACCGGCGCTCGAAATGAAGCGCAGCTGGCGAATATGGAGCGGCAAAATCAGATTGCTCAGCAGAATTATTTAAACCAGGTAAATAAGTTTTCTGGAAAACAAAATCTAATTGGCCAACAGATGAGAAATCAGCAAGCCAGGGATGCCGCACAAAAAGAAAGCAATCAGCAGTTAACTAATATTGCCGGAATGGGTCTGCAAAGCCTGTGGGCTTAAGGAGAATTTATGCCACTAGATATTGAAAAGTATTTACCAAAGCGCAGCGAGCTTGAAGAGGCGGGTTTAGTCCCGTCAGAAGATTCGGTAGACGATTACCGTGCCGGGATTGCCTCTAACAAAAGAACCGCAGCGATTCTGGATCAGATGATTCCGACTAGCCAATCTCAAATTCTGCTCGGATTAAAGCCAGCCAAGGCAGATTTTAATCAGGTGGCGGATGCTAATATCGCCAGAACGGAAGATCCGGCCAAGGCATCCGAAAGATATTTGGGTGCTATCAAGGCGTATCAGTCTCTAAAAGAATCAGATCCGGAAAATAAACTCCGTCTAGAAGAACTAAAAAGCAGATTAGACCTATCCAAAGCAATGCAGCTTGAGGGAATGAAGCAGAAAAATGCATTAGCTTTGCTGAAAGAAAAGCAAAAAGAAGGTCTGGTTGAAGTAGTAGATCCGGTAACCGGACAGACAAGCGTTGTGTCCACAAAAAATCCAAAACTTAATGCCACAGAAAAAAAGGAAAACTTCCAGGCCTCAGAAGGAGAAAAGGCAGTTCAAGGAATGACCGATGCTCTGGCTGACGGCGATGCCACATTCTCTTTATGGGGAGACAACGACTTCACTCGAAATGCAAGAAACGCAGCCGAAATGTACGGAAGGCTTCAATCGGGCGGCGCTATCAACAAAGACGAAGAAGCTAGATTTATGGCCATGCTACCCACCTTTAAAGACTCTGCAGAACAACAAAAAAAGAAACTTGAAGGCGCGATGGCCTATTTTAAAAACAGACAGGCGGCCTACGGCACAAGAGCGCCTGAACCAGAGCAAACAGTCGCCTCAAAAGCTGCAAAGCCAGAATTGGTTGTCGTGTCGAATGGCAAAGAAAAATTAAAAATACCAATGTCTCGACTAAAAGAAGCAGAGGCAGACGGATACTCTGTGGTGGGTGAATAATGAGCTGGAAAGACGAAGCCGTGCCAGTGTCCAGTGGAGATTGGAAGTCCGAGGCTGTTCCTGTCGTTTCGACCACAGAATCCGCTGTTCGCGGCGCTGGGCAAGGTCTTTTCGGCCTTGGCGATGAACTAGAGGGCGCAGCCAGAGCTGTTGCCGATGTGACCGGTCCACAATATTCGATTACCGACTTGCTAGATAGATACCGGGAGCAAAGGGATTTGGCTCGAAAGCAAAATGAGGTTGCACAGGCGGCCAACCCGAAGGCTTTTCTTGCCGGTGAATTAGGTAGCGGAATCGGCACCTCTTTTATTCCGGGCATTGGCGCGGCCAAGGGCGCATCGCTTGCTTCAAAATTAGCCATGGCTGCGGGTCAGGGTGCAGCCTACGGCTTGGGCACATCGAAGGCAGATTTAACCAAGGGCGAACTAGATGCTGCGGCTTTAGATGCTTTAAAGTCTGGAACAGTGAGTGCCGGGGTATCCGGTGCGCTTCACGGTTTGCCGTCTGCGCTTAAGTATTTGTCTGGTAAGGGCGCAGAACAGGCGGAGAGATTAGCTGAATCTGCCACTGGTGCCACACGCGCGCAGGCAGAAAAATTTGCTCCAAATGCCGGAAGAGAATTATTAGATAGGGGAATTGTTAAGTTTGGAAGCACTCCTGGCTCTATTGCAAAGCGTGCACAGGGCCTTATGGGACAGTCTGGTGATGATATTAGTTCGGTGCTATCAAATCTTGATGAGGCCGGGGTGTCGGTGCCATCTGAAGACGTTCTAGGCGCTATTAATGAATCTGCTCAGGCAATAAAATCTAAAGGAGCCGGTTTTGCAGATCAGGTCCGAGCCCTAGATAAAATAAAAGAAGATGTGGCTGAATCAATTGGTGCGGGTCCGGTAAGCTTAAGTCAGCTTGAATCCCAGAAGAGAAGTTTTGGTAATGTAAATTGGATGAACCCAGATCAGGCGCTTGCAAAGAAGCAAACTTATCGAGCATTGATGGATTTAGTTGAAAAGAAAGCCATCGAAGCAGATCCGAAGCTTGCCGAAAAGTTTATCAATGCGAAAGACACTTATAAGCTTTTAGCACCCATTCAAGAGGCCGCAGAGAAAAGAAGTCTTCAACTAAACCAAAGCCCATGGGGCGGACTTCTGGACATTAGTTCCGCGGGTGCCGGGGGAATGGTCGGCGGTGCACCGGGCGCGATTGCCACTGCTGTCGGAAGAAGATTTGCAGCCCCTAGAATAAAGAGTGCAGCGGCGGTAAGCTTAGATCAGATCTCGAAGGCACTCGGTGGTGGCGCTGGAATCGCTGGTTCGGTTGCCGAAAAATCGCCGTTTATCATGCAGGGTACTCAAGACTACGTATCCCCAAAACAAGCGGCGGACGATTATCAAAACAGAAGGTAATTATAGTGGAAGACCTATTGAGGTATCACATAAAGACCACGGAGAAGCAGCTTGATATACTCAAGGCCGAATTAACTCTTATCGAAACGAAGATAGATAACCTTCACGAATTCAAAACGAAATCAATAGTCACCGCGCGTTATATAAGTTTAATTGTGTCAGCGATCGCTGGATTCTGTACAATGATTCTTACGACAGCAATTTCATACTTTATTCAAAAGGGGAGCCACTCATGAGCTTAGGCATTTCCGAAGTAAAAGCAGTGGTGAAGATGGGTCTTGCGATTGGCGAACTAGTCGATAGCCTCTCCGATGGATTAAGCCTAAGCGATTTAGGCCCAGCACTGCGTGTTGCGAAATCCGTAAAGCCCGCGATTGATGCATTGAAGTCTGGTCAGCTTTTGCCTGAATTAAAAGACCTATCGGATGATGAGCGACAAGAATTGAAAGATTTTGTGGCGTCTGAATTCGACATCTCAAATGATTCCCTGGAAACTGCCCTGGAAAAGGGTCTTCAAATCGCGATTGATTTGAGCAAACTCGTCGAGGGTCTATAAGATGCCGGTATGGTTGATCCCGCTGATCTGGGAATTGATTAAGCTCTTGCCCCAGGTGGTCGCCTGGATTCGTGAGCACAAGGGCGCCTCTAAGAAGGATGCAATTGATGCTTTCCCAGACGAGGTAAAGGGTCTTCTTAAGAAGCTAAAAGAACGCCGTGAAGGCGTTGGCTCGGCTCCTGATTTGGTCAAATGAATCTCAAAGAGCTAGTCACTAGAGAAGAATTAAATCCACACGGTTATAAACTTTCCCCAGAGCAAGAATGTAATTTTGCGCTTCTTCACTTAGCTATTAACGTAATCCGCTACGAATGCGGTATTCCATTCATCATCACCTCTGGCGTCAGATCTAAATCCGACCAGCAACGCATCAACCCCAAATCCATGAACTCCGCCCACACCATGGCCGCTGCCTGCGATATAGCCGACAGCGATGGCCGTATCTGGGTTTGGGTTATCGATAACCTAGATTTTGTAGCTGAAAATGGCGTCTATCTTGAATCAAGAAACTACACGCCGCGTTGGGTCCACATGCAGGTAGTGCCGCCCAAATCAGGTAACCGCATCTTTCTTCCCTAAACACTGGGTTAATACTCGAGAGAGTTCGGAACAGCTTCTAACAACCACGTATATGCGCCCCATGGCCTCTGCGCGCGATTTAAACTCCCTTTGGGTAGGTGATAATTGCCCCGTCCTAGACTTCACCTCTACGTACAACTCTGGGCCGTTATTTATCCAGACCAGGATATCTGGAAATCCAGCAGCGGTGTTCTTTCGAAACCCTCCGCCAATAGTTGGGATTCCGGTCGTGCTCATGCGAAAGAAGTCTAACGCACCGAGTTTTTTATAAACATCTAGCAGGGATAGGCAGCTTGAGAGAACGTGCTTTTCTTTAGGTTTCAGTGTTGGCATATTTTTAATTGTAACTCGATTACGTTCCTAGTCGTGTTACGCTTGAAGCTCGAGAGGGGTCGGTGCGTCGTGCATCGGCCCTTTTTATTTAATAACCCATCCCGTGCTTAGGTTACAATAAACCATCTCCTAGTTACGGCTCTAGTAACCAACTCCACTTCAATAGGCGGTAATAAATGGGTCTTTTTAGACGGCTGTTTATTCCTGACTCACATTTTAACGAAGTGGATAAACGAGCGTTTGAGTTGATGCTCGATATTGCTGCTGAATTTAAGCCACATGAGGTTGTTTACCTCGGAGACTTTTTCGATCTGTCCTCCATGAGCGCTCATGAAAAAGACGTGTACTCTGACGTGCAGTACTTAAAAGATGAGCTAGAAGAGGGCCGTAATGCAATTAGGCGGGTTGAGAAGCATAGCAAGGCTAAGAGTTTCGTCTTTCTTGAGGGCAATCATGAGTATCGATTGCGAAGATTTATCTCAAACAAGGCTCCACAGCTTGCTGGGATATTGAGCGCCAAAGACCTCTTCGGGATACCGGATAACTATAAGTATTTAGAGTTCGGGCAAACCGGGCATTACCGAATGGGGTCTTTGGTCGCTACTCACGGTACTCTGTGTGGGCAATTCCCTGCGTCTGCGCATTTAAAGAAATACAATCACTCGGTCATTCATGGCCATACACACTGCCTGCAGTCTATTCATGCCACTGGATATGACGGAAAAGAGTTGGTTGGTATTTCCGCGGGCTGGCTTGGGAATGCGAAAAAGGCTGCACAATACATAAAAGACATCCCTAATTGGCAATTAGGGTTTGTGCTCACTCAACACGATAGCTCTGGACGGTTTTGGTATCAGATAATTCACATTAAACCCGGTAAAACTTACGAGGCTCTTTATGGCGAAAAGGTCTTTCAGAGATAAGTGGTTAGTTGAAATTAGATTTTTAGATCATTGTCAGACTACTGGTGGCGTCTCTCAGCCAATGGAATGCCGCGTGTGGGGATTGTTAATTCACGAAGATAAAGATGCTTATTATCTAGTTCATTGGGTGTCTGGCGATGAGGTAGATGAGAATACCGATTCGCACACGATATTGAAGAAGGTTGTTTCGAAGGTGCGAAGGTTATCAAGAATCAGGATTGGGGTCGGTCCTTACGGCTGAGCTTTCTTACCAGTTCTTCTCTGAGCTTATTTACCTTGCTTAGGTACAGATTCTCTTTGATATAGGCGTGAGACAGATCGTTATTGTGCTGAATAAAAGACGGGTCTGAATTAGCCGCTCTAATAACCTCTAATAAAGTTTTGGCCCAAGTGCCCTTCTTAACAATGCTGCATCCAGGACGCCTAAACTCAGGCAGATCGTCCGTAAATACCGCTGCACCCGCAAGCGTTCCTTCCATCCATGCGATATTACTTTTAGCTCGATTAAATTCTGTATCCACCAGCGGCACCATCATGATCGCCGCGTTTAGTGTTGCCATGAATTTAAAATAATCGATTACGTCCAACGGCTCTTTATAAAGGATTCTATCTTGCTTTAATCGGCACGTGATGTAGGCAGGGTTATATCCCATGAACAACATCTTCCAATCAGAGAATTCAGCCGAATTAACTATCGAAACAATATCATCCGCCACGGAAATCAGGTCTTCATCGTGCGTATTGCTTCCGCGCCAAACTAAAATCTTTCTTCTTCTTCCTGTGTGATGTGGCATTTCGCCAAACATACAGTCGTCGTATGCATTCGGGATGATGTGGGTATTTTTATTATACGTTCTATATGTTTTATAGAGTGCTTCGGTGGTTACTGTGATAACGCTAGACCTCTCGGCGGCTCGCGCTAATACGGCTTCTTTTCCGAAGAAATGATGAAACGAAGGATTGCTTCTTGGAACACAGAACAGATTGTCGTCGTAATCATTCCACACTGGCTTGAAATTATTTAACGACATCTCCATGCCGTGAAGCAGGTTCTCGTTATAGATTCTGGGGATCATCATTACGTCTAGCTGAGCAAGTGTCGCCCAGTTCAGATCTGAAATATTATAAATGCTGATATCTTCGGTATTCTTGGCTAGTTGAGACAGGGGGCCAAATCCCCTATAGAAGGAACACGTGTCTACCAGGGAACCCGCCGCATAATTAATTCTTATCATTGGAAATTAATCTTCGTTTCCAGGTTCTCAATCTTGGCCTCTAATTGCTTTAACCTTTTCTCAAGCTTTTCCTTCTCTAGGTCTAGCGACTTGTTTAGCCATGACATAAAGCCAAGATAAACCATCGCCATTATCACAGCGAAAGTAGCCGGAAGGCTTTCGCCAAAAATAATCCCCATCACGCACACAAGCGTGCAGATGATGAATACGTAATGCGGCTCTGTCAGTTCTTTCACTTAGATTCTTCTTGAGGCTTTTCTTCGTGCGGCTTTAGAGCTTGAATCTTTAGAACTAGATTCATGGTCTCTTGGCACGGCTTCGTAATGAGATATTTAAAGATTTCTTGTAATAGCGCTTCATCGATTAAGAATTTCATATAACCCCCAAAACATTCTTTTATATCAGGGGCAGCTTAACCGCAAACATCTACTCGCAGGTTTGTTAAGCTTATCGTATTGCTATTGGAAGCGGTGCCCCACTGGGCTGTGATGGTAAGCGTCTGGGCGATAGTGGTGTTAATAGTTATTGCGGCGGTATTAACCATATCGCCGGTATTTGAGCTTGGTCCGGCTTCGGTATATACGCCTTGAGCAAAGATGGTTCCGTTTTGGCCTATTGTTCTGAAACAAACCTCTCCGGTGATTATAAATTCAGAATTCACATCGGCGTGCGATGCAACGGCTTCACTATTCAGGATGATTGTAGAATTTAATTTAACCTTAATCGTGATATCTGGGTTTGCTACAGAAGAATGAAATCCGTTTGCATTGATTCTCAGCGTCTTTCCGACGGTAAAATAATTGGCCGGGAACACTAAAGAGCCAACCCCAGAGCCAATCAATGACGTTTCGACTATAGAATTAGCAACCGTGACTGTGCTTAATTGAGTAAAAGCATTAGTAACGATTCTCGACGGTAAAGCCGGTATAGATGAAATAATAGACGACATTAGGTAATCGCATCGTAGACAGGAATAAATCCTAGGCTACTTCCAGACGCATCAAATATTTCAATCTTTTTTGTAACGGTGCCGAGCGTTGTTGCTGCAGCAGAGTTACCTACGCCAAGATTTCCAGAGATGCGTGCGTTGGTTTTTACGTAGAGATTGTTCGGTCGATTGGCTCCGCTGGCTCCGATATCGCCACCGCCATCGGTATTCCACAAGATGTCAGCAACCGTTGCCTTGTGCATCCAGAATTGGCCGTTTTTAGTGTTATCGGCGATATTACCGAATGAGAAATACACATCACCGCCATCTGCTGACGGCCTATTTACTGTGAGGCACTTCGAATATTCGGCCTGTAAGCTTGGGCCTGTGTTTGCGGTAGATCTGGTGAACGAGATGAAACCGCTGGTGGTACCTTTGCCAATTTGGACTCCGATTTCAGTAGACGTGGTAGATCCGACTTTTAGTTCGGTTCCAAAATATCCAAATCCAAAGCGCTTATAACCACCGCCAGCGTAATCATATCCGAGAAACCCAATTCCATCGGTTTCAGAGCCAAAGCACGGTCGGTTACCAGTAGTATTGGCGGTACCACCAATGAGAACTGTTCCGCGTTCAGCTCCACTTCCCCCGGCACCGGCTCTTAAGATTAAATTTCCGCCAACTGCTGCGGCCGTAGAACACGCGCCGCCCTGGATTTCGACCGCGGTCGCTGTGGTCGCTGCAGATGGGGTTGCGACAATTACCTTGTTTGCAGTCAGATCACCTACAGTGACCGCTGAGTTCTGAATAGCGCCAATCGTGCCATCAAAACGAGTAATCGCATTATCAGTGGTGGATGTTGGGGAGAATACCAAAGACAGCCACTGTGAAAATGCATAGCAGTCGAGTGTTCCGCTATTATCTGAGTTCCAAACCATTAACCCAGAAGCCGGACTACTAATCGCGTTTCTTTGTACCGAGGTCATTCTCGGAAAAAGAGCGCCTTTAGTCGTGCTGGATATCTCTAAAAGAGCCGATGTCTCGACGCTGCCGCCTACTCGGAAGCCGCTATCTACTCTTAGGCTTCCAGAAGAGTTCTGAAGCAAAGGTCCAGATGTGGTGTTTACATAGCAGTTACCACCGATAACCAGGTTCGTAGAGCTGGTAGACAGTTGAACGCCACCGGAAGTTACGAAACGTAATCCGCCAGAGACGATAACGTCAGTGGTAGAGCTAGAGATACTTGCCGATGAATTACCACTAAGCTGCAGACCAGAAGATAATTGCCAAATATCAGACGCAGTTACCTGGGCTGTGACATCGGCGCTATTTCCAGCGTTTCTTGCTGCAATCAATTCGGCGTTACCAAGTCTCATCACACCCGCTGAAGCTATGTTTGCTGCATCGGACTTGAAAGAATCAGTTACAACGGCTGTTCCTACCGAAAGAGTTCCGGCGGCGAAAGTCAGTGTCGATGCCCCGGTTACCGATGAGGTGCCATTGAAATATGTAACCTGTCCAGAAGCCCCGCTTCCAGAAATGCCACCACCGCTAGAAGATCCTGCCGGAGCCGAACTGATAATTGCAGACATTGATTACCCCACGCTGATAGTCACAACGCCCGAGCTGATTGCGGCCCCGGTGTCGGATTTAATATAAATGGTCGAACTAAGTTGGCAGTTATCAAACGCCATTCCGCAGAATCCAGAGGCCGGTGCGGCAGCGATATACAAATCCACTGCGCTGGGAGCTGACGACACGCTTCCGGCGGTATAGTTGATCGCCAACCTGTCCGTGCATGTGCTTTGAATAATCAAAACATCGGCTCTGGAAATCCCAGTTACCACCAGGCTTGTCGCGGCTGTTGAAAATGCCGATGGGATATTCGAGCTAGATGCATCAATCTTTACGGATTTAACCGTTTTTGACGCTACGTTATAATCTGTCATTTAAATTTCTCCAGAACCGTTTGGTGTGAATACTCTATTATCTGCGTTTTGAAGTTACAACTCAAGACCGCTATAATCGCTTTCAACTAGGGGACAAAAATAATGCAGCGAGACATGAGAGATGAATTCATTATCTGGGCCTTTTTATTAGTTGGCCTATTGGGCACATGTGCTCTTTTTGCTTCCGAGCCAAAGGCTTTCGGGGGGATCTATATCCACCCTGACATGCAGCGGGCGATTCAAGAAAATGAAGAGCGTCTAAGAGCTGGTGCCCTACCCGATACAGATTTCGTGATTATTAACGGGAAGAAGTATTATACCGGATTTCATCCTACCAGTCAGTTCTATCTAGGCGCTTCGTCGCTGGACTTCAAAGTAGACCCATCTGTTGTTCTTCCCAAAAACTTTGATATTCGAAAAATGTCATTTTCTCCCGTTCGAGGTCAAATCCGCGGCTCCTGCTGGGCTGAAGGCAACGCATCGGCGTTTGAATTAACCTGGAATATGATTCTGGGAACTAAAACAGTATTCGCAGTAAATGACGTGATTGACTGTTCGGGATATGGAACCGCGTCTTATGGCGGACAGCTATCGATGGAGTACAACGTAAATAGCGGTCTTGCTCTAGAATCCGAATACAAATACACGGGAAAAGATGGCCGCTGCAAAACCGGCATTCAAAGACACCAGCCGCTGAAATCAGCTCCTTTCTTGCGTGGAGAGCACGGCAAGTTCCCAACCGAAAGAGAATTAATGGCTGCGGCCTATCAGTATGGCGCATTTGAAGTATGTGGCTCGGCAAGCGCTCTTGGTGGCGGCGGCAGGCAAGATACCCCACGACAGGGAAGCACTAATCACTGCTATGCGTATGCTGGTTGGTTAGACGGCAAGGAAATGGGTTGGCTTGATGCGGTCTACCACATCATCAAGAATTCTTGGGGCGATGGTAGTGACAGTGATTTGAATCTCTCTGGTGGTGATTGGGGTGACGGTGGCTATGGCTATTATCGATTATCAAAAGACGGTGTGCGACTTCTTGGCTCTGTCATCACTGAAATCCAAGTGGCAGATACCGGAATGCCCCCGCGAAAGCCAGAGCCTGTTCAGTTCGTTATCGAAACAGATAAATTGGTCCAGACCGTAACCGTAAAGCCAGGTGCCAAGTTTGACGTAGAACAGCTTAAGGCATCTCTGGAGAATGCATTGAAGGGGATGAAATGAAATATTTAATCGTGGCGTTTTTATTGGTCGCCTGTTCGGATGATTCAAAGGTTTCGGAACTAAGCTATCGCGCCGAAAGTGAGCACGTAGTCGTTGAGGGTAAGTCTAAAGTTGATGCCTCACATGCGCGAGCTGCGGGTGCCGTTAATCAGGTTATTATCGATTCTCTCGATAAATAATATTAGCTCGGTATCCCTTGTGAGAGCGTATTACCCAACACGCTGAACGCAGCGAGGGGTATCGGGCTATTTTTCAGCTTTCGTCACTTCTAGGTTCAAGGTGTACTCCTGCCCCACAACATAGCTACTGGCTTTGTCTTTGATAACGATGAATGGCTTCCACTTTTCTGGAGTGTCCACTGCTTGATGAAACGAATACGAGCACTCACCGTTTGATTCCACATTGGCGCTCTGACAAATTGCTTTCACTTTCACGTTTGCTCCCCTGCTCTGAAGAAAAAATGCCCAATGCACATTCCCATGACGAACACTACAAATGGGTTGGTGATGCCCACACTAACCATCACCGCGCTCACAGTCCAGTTTCCTGAATCAAAGAACACGCAATACATGTCCCATATGCCCAGAGCAATAATGCCGATGAAGATGATTAGGCGGGTTTTGTCTTTGGGTTTCATGGTTTAAATTCCCCGCAATGCTTTGAAAGCCAGTCGCGCATCAACTGCTTATAGTCTGTCGTGTCTAGGCCTGCTATTGGTTCAATAAACGACCAATTATTGACATCCCAAATTAATTCCGCTGCCTCTACTACAGCGCTAGCCAATTCAAATACCGGCCCGCCTGGAATAGCTAGGTGTGGATTCTCAGTAACAATTTTCTTGGCACGTTCCAGTGTTGTCATTTCTTTTCCCTAGTCGCCCAGAACCACCGCTCAGCCTTGTTCCAACCAACCGCCTCTCCCGCACAATAACCCATCAAGAACACGCCCAGCACGGCAAGCACTATCTCTATTCTGTCTGTCCAGATCACTTCTCCCCCTCTAATAAACGGTCACATTCGGCGAGAGCTTCGGATGCGGTCAATCCGCCGTCCACCGAATGATGGTCGCCTGGTGCATATGGTCCGCCGCATTCGTTAGAATAAAACTTAAGCGCGGTTCGCATCTTCTCAATCACCCCGTCGCGCCGCTCTACCGCTTTGCACAGGTCAAGAATATGAGCTCTGAATACGCAGTCGTGCCCGACAGCCTTAGATTCAATCTCTCTTAGCTTGGTTATCAGTTCTTTTGTGGTCATGACATTAACCGTAACCGTAACCGTAACCGGAACCGTAACCGGAACCGTCACCAGAACCGT
>ERZ724522.238-NODE-238-length-37727-cov-7.392732_pt1 | contig 37727 bp, 57 predicted proteins | sample MGYA00376055_ERZ724522 | MGnify/ENA primary metagenome ERZ724522 (study PRJEB28724, sample SAMN07190884) | wastewater metagenome | isolation source: effluent of sewage treatment plant in Hong Hong | place: Hong Kong | collected 2016-03-17 ...
GGCAAAATGCACTTGGAGAACCACGACAAAACCACCACCCCACAGTAAAGCCCCTATCCCTAACTAAATACCTAGCAACCCTAATCAAACCACCAACAGGCGGTAGACTACTTGTACCCTTTTCAGGCTCAGGCTCAGAGATGATAGGTGCATTACAAGCTGGTTGGGAATATGTTGAGGGCGTAGAACTTACCGAGGAATACATACCTATAGCTGAGGCTAGGATTAAGTATTGGATAAACCTTAAACAAGCTGAAGTACAGCAGATGGAGCTAGTATGAGCTTTAGACGCTATCGTACCTATCAAAAAGGTGAGTTCTTCGTAGTAGGAGTAGACACGAGCTGGGGTGGAATATGTTGCCAGATGAGTTAGTGAGTCAGTATGATGGATAAATCTGTACCAGATGAAATAATAGCCTCATGTGAATGCTCTGCAGGGTTAAGACCTAGCAACGATTGGTATGTCTGCCCAGAATGTGGGGCTACTGCTATACTAGAGACATGATTACAATCTTCTCTACCTCTACATGTGTGTACTGTTCGCAGGTTGAAAAGTACCTCAAGATGAAGAATGTTGAGTGCAAAAAGGTACTACTGGATGATGACCCAACCACTAGACAAGAGCTATACGAAAAGACCGGAGCTATGACTGTACCTATCACCACCAATGGCAAGACCTATGTTGTCGGCTATAACATACGTGAGCTGAATGAGCTGATTAAAGAGACAGTATGAGAGTCCAAGAGCTTATAATCTATGGACGACTAGCTACACTTAATGAGCATGACAAGGCTAATCGTTCTAATAAGTTCGTCGGTGCAAAGCTAAAAAAAGAAATGACCCAGTTAGTGGCCATGCAATGTGGCAAGATGAAACCTATAGTTGGTGAGTGTATTATTACCTGCCATTGGTTCTATTCTAGCCGGCACGACCTAGATAATCTGAGGTTTGGCGTAAAATATTTGTTAGATGGTATGGTGTCTAGTGGTAAGTTGCCAGATGATAACCAAAAGTACATTGTCGGATTCGGTGGTGATTATTTCACAAAGGTTGCCAAGGGTGAAGAAAAAGTAATTGTGGAGATTTCTGAAGACTGTTGATAGTATATTCATTCTAACCCCTCAATCTCATCATCTAATAATATAACTTCTAAATTTACCAACCACTCCATTGTTGCCTCATCAGGGTATTTGTCATAACGGTAGCTGAAGTCATTCTCAAAGAATATATCTAAAATAGCTTGACCAACTCTCATGCCAACAATTTTGTCCTCATCAGTGTAGTGTTCTATGTGATTGAAACTTTCATCTGAGAATAATCTAACTAAGGTATTGCCCCAGTGTAATTCATAGTCACCCTGAGCTGTTGGTATTCTGATTATAGGGCTTGATTCCATACTGGTCTAACATATCCTTTACTTATAAACACGTCTTGTTCTAAGTAATTTTCATATATTCTACCTGCCTCATCAGCTCGCTCATCATTCCAAGAATTCATAGCAATATTACCCAGAAACTCTGTAATCTCTAAGAATCTTTCATAGGGTTGTCCTGATTCGGTCTTGAAATCTAAGACCATTGTCATCAATTCTTTCGAGGGCTTTGGTGGTGGATATAATTCTTGATGTAATTCGGTATGAATTTTGTTATGTAGTGGCAGTATTAGATTACTCCGATAAGCCTTATCTAGGGCTGTCTTGTAGTCCTTACGCCTCCAGTTTATATGGTGATTACTTACTTCTGATTCTGGTATGAATCGTCCATAAGGTAGCTGATATTTCATTTCCAGTGTTGATTAAAAAACTCTTGGCTAATGTCAGTGGCTTCAATGATTGGTGGGTGGTCAAATAGTGGAGGTTGATAGAACACCTCATCATACTGTTTCTCAGCCGTGATACGCTCATCAGTAGCTTGCTGGAATTCCAAAACTGCTAAAGCGGATTGAGCCGATAATAACGTACTCCTGCCAACCATTCTTAAGAAATGAAGTCTATCTTCTTCTGTCCAGTCACGCTCTTCTAAGTGATGTATTAAGAGTTCGTGATATAGCTGTGTCCGCATGATTACTCCTCTGGAGTAACGTTGACCCTAGCTAGTAATAAAACACCTGAGTTTATGACTACTATCAAGCCTGCAACAAAGGGTGTTATAACTCCTTGCTCAGATAAATATGCAAATATTGGCATAGCTACTATACTGATTGAATATAGTGCTGACCTTACTTTTGGTGGTAGATTTACTAACATTAGACTTGCCTCCAGCCTGGTATTATTTGACCGTTTGTATAGTAAAGAGCTAGGGCTACACCATTTCCTCCTGCACTAGCTGAATTAATTAATATCCGACCGCCATAAACAGGGTCGTAACCCCTAACTGTATAGATGAATGTGTTGTCGGTAACTCGGATAGTGCCTGCTTTCTTTGTTGTACCTGCCTTGTAAGTGTTACGAGTGTCTTTGGGTATTAGTTGAATCTTAGAGCCTACTGGGGGCATTTTGATAGATGGTTTAGCTGCTCTAGGTCTTAGCAACCCTACTACTCTCCAGAGAGGTACAGCACGAGTACGTATAGCATCACCACCAAGACCAGAGCCGTTACCACTAGAGCCGTTTTGCTCAAGAATAGTAACAGTAAGAATACCACTAGAACCATCAGCAATACCGATATGACCATAAGGATTACCGTTTATTCCTTTCAAGATTACAATGTCGCCCTGCCTAGCTTGATTGGTAGACAATCTATCAAATTCTTTCAATACTGCTGGATTAGTGTTGTACCAATAATCTATAGCATTACCCCAAGGCCCTGCTTTGATACCCTTGACATCTGATAGATATTGTTTTATTAAATCAACACATTGGTAGCCGTAGATTCCGTCAAAGTCTACTCTTCTGCCCAACCATTTAGCTTTGAATTGTTGATATGTCATGCTATCTCCTTAACTTAACTTCTTCTTTGTCTACAACATGGCGTTTAACGTGTTGTTCGTCAATATTGGATACTGCACTCAGAAATTCTAGGCGTATTTTCTCTACTTCTTCATGATGATTGATAATAAGTTTTTGGTTCTCAATCTGTAATTCTGCGAGATGGCCATTACGCTCTGCCGCCTCTTTTGCCGCTGTTTCAGTCGCAGTAGCAATCGCTCTATTGCTATCGGTTAGGCCTTTTAGGGCTTTTGAAAACTCTTGGCGGTCACCACGTTCTGCATCGCGGTCTTTTTCAGCTTGTGCTAGGATAAACTTCAATAGCCCATAGAACCCCACTAACATACCAGCTAGAATAGTTAGGATTGGTGCTAGTTCGGTTAATGTGAGGGCTGCAAAGTACATTATGTTTGGCTCACTAAGAAACCTGTTAGGTAGGTAGCGTTAGCACCACCAGCTATATCTCTAGAACCCTCTCCACAGTAACCCCATAATTCTATATAATCACCAGCCGATAGTTGTAGTAACGCATTCATTTGTATTCTTGGTAAAGCATTGCTTGTGCCATTGCCAACCATCGAAGGTCCAACAACAACTGCGGAACCATTTTTGTAAATTGCACCTGTATTTGCGATAGCGTTAGTACCAGACGAGCCTATACCGATTTGAGCATTGATAAAATAAAAGCCTGATACTGGTACTGTATATCTATAATTGGTTGTTGAATCGAAGTTACTGTTGGAGTCAAAGTTTTCGCTACTCAAATGAGCTTTTGTCCAAGTTGAGCTAGAAAGTGCTTGATTGGATGGTAGATATACACTGAATTTGTAAGGATTAGTCCATTTGACAGGCGTCACTGCCCCATCTTTGATTTTAGCTGTTTCTACTGCTTCAGTGGCGAGTGAGTTAGTGTCGACTAAGCCGTCTGCGACATTTGCCATTACTCTTTGGTCTGACACATTACCAGTCGTGATAGTTGTAACACCTGTACCAACAGTTACATTTGCTAGACGGATAAACGGATTACCACTACCGATTGCTGTAGATATAGCACTATTGTTCGGAGCAGAAGGTGAGCCAGCAGGTGTACCAGCAACAGCTACAATCTTAAAAGCTCCAGGGTTATTAGCGTTAGTTGAATCAACTACAGATAAATCTATGTAGGCAACAATAGCGTCAATACGTGGGTTAGAACCGTCAGCAGTAGTGATAGTTACCACCTCATTAGCGTCAGTGAAACCCAGATATGGATAATCACTACCTGAATCAATCATCACTCTACCCTCTGAGACAAGCACGGACATACCTAGTGGGCTGTTTTGGGTTACAACCATGCCGTTTATAACTTCACCAGTGAAAAAGCCTGCTAAATGGGTAGATATACCCTTCTCATCCGTCTTACCGCCGTCTCTGTATTGTAGGAACTTTGCCAAAATGTTTCTCCTTTACTCTATTATACCAAATCCTATGTACCTATCTTGAATACCATGCGACCAATCATACAGTTGACATTTTTACCAGCTCCACCTGTTTGCTTGCCCTGTATTCTGATAGTCTTTATACCTGTAGGCTTAGTAAGCTCTCCACTTCTCAGTAGTACTGCATTAGATTCACCAACAGCTGTAGTGGATAATTCACTACTAGCAAAAGCAGTGGAGTCTGTGTCATTGTATAGTCGTAGATAACCAGTGCCAGCGTCAGTAAACATCAGACATTCAAAATACAGAGAATAATTTGCATAGGCGTCAAAGTTTATCACACCTCTACTAGGTACGAGATTGACGTAAGAGCTAGAATCGGTCCAGTTACCAGTCCACTGAGCTGTTACAGGTATGATTATCTCACTATTAACTGTTTGTAAAGTCTTAATTTCTTCTAACTGTTGAGACAGGTACTTAATACGATCCACAAGTGTGTTCTCAGATAAATAGTCTAATCTACTCATCGTTTAATGCCTCCAATTGATTGTTATCGAAGAACAATGTTATGTCTTCATCTTGATTTTCATCAATGCTAACACTTATGCGTTCAATCCTATACACGCCATCAATTGTATTCAAGAAATTATGATCGAGAACTCTAACTGTTACCCTGTCACCAATGCCATAAGTGCTGAGATCGAAGTCTCTACCACTAATTTTGATTTGTGGTATCTCTAACATGTTCTTGGTCAATATGAGCCTGGCTTGTGCGTTTTGATCTAATGTTGCCTGCTCTATGACCGAGTTCCAGGTGTATATATTCTCATGCACACCAAACTCTAGCTGTGAATCAGTGTCCGCTTGTAAAGATTGCACCTGATCATCACCGAACCCTGCACCAAGTCCATATATCTTATTGAAAAGATTTATACCTGTACGAGGCACTGTCAACTGTCTAATGTTGCCAGGATAGGTGAATTCTAATTCTATACTTCTATCTGAGCCAATCATCTCATAAGTAGAGAGTACCTTGTTATGATCAATGTGTACATCAAAGTTACCAGTAACCAATTTAGTCAGATTAATAATGCCCTCTTTAACATTCTGTCGTTCGTAAATCCTATCTCTTTGTACCAACTGTACCATATCACCAAATGTTATACCTAGATTACCATTAGTTTGGCTCTGAGTTTCAGTTACTAAGTCCTGGATAATATCACCTTCATATTCGTTAGTATAGGTTTTAGACACAAATCTATCATTTAATAAATCAAGATAACCGACAGCTCTTATACTTATAGTGGATTCATCTTCGTTTAATTCTGTATTCACTTCTACGACATGTACACCAAATAGATAAACACCTCTTCGCTTCACCTTTATATCGGTTCTATAAGGGTTTAACATCACCATTGGCATAGTACCAATACTACTAGCTAGATCTTCAAAAGCGTCTAAGTCTAATGTCATTTCAAAAGACTCCGAGGCATTTCGTTCTTGGGTGAATGACATCGTTTTGACTAACACAGATATATCTGCGACAAGTACGCCCTGTCTGCTCCAAAGCTCAACTTCATATATCTGAGTATCTAGCATTATATTGTTAGGACTGAGTCCCTCCAGATTATTCTTGCATAGCCAGTATCGCCACTAGTATCAGTGTCAAAACGTATCATGTTCGCACCTGTATCAAGCCCCCACCATCTTGATTGAGAGGTTCGAAGTGATAGTACAGATGATCCATTTAGTGTGGCAGTTCGTTCGTTCATATCTACCACTACCTTATCTGATCCAGCCATGATTAGGTTGAATGCAACTACCTGTCCTGAGCCGACATGAGTTACAACAGGGTTTGTAGCTGTGCCGTAGATTTCTATTACTGGGTAGACAGTTTCAGTACCGTTATTAACAGCATTCACAGCGCCAGTACCTGGTGCAAAAATTATCGGTAAGATAACAGGTAAGATGAATCCACCACCTGTAAAACGTTGTATGTCTAAAGAGTTCTGGGTAGAGCTTAGGAAGTAAGCACTGCGACACAAGAAGTCTATTTTGAATTGTGAGTATCGATTAGCACCAAAGTTCATTTTAATATCTAACACATATCCATCTGTGACGTATGTATTGCCTGCTGGCGTGGTGATTACTAGGTTTATGAGGGTTCGTATAGGGAAGCCCTCCTGGAAGTCTATACGAGCTTGTTCGTGGTCCTGGCAGGTATCTTCGTTTATATGACCCTGAAAAGTTATAAGCCTTGGTGAATAGTATTGAGCATTAACACGACCACCGTCTCGCCCTGAGTAGTTTTGTCTTGATGTTCGTATCTGAGGTACTTCTAAGCCGTCTATAGGTGGCAAAAATCTAAAGTCTGTACCCTGTCCAATAGATACGCTAGTTTGGTCAGTAGTAAAGTCGAATCTCATTAGTAGGCTATCCTCCAAGCTAAGTCTCGCATGGCTCTATCCATGTCTACTTCATTATATATGTTCTGGGTTACCTCTATACTCGCCCCACCTGTGCCGTTAATCATCTTATCCAGTTTAGATAACGGTATAACAGCTTCAGCCTCGCCACCTTCACCGATATTAGCTAATACTCCGCCTCTAGTAGCTGGTACTATTCCACCCTCTGCAAGTCTTGGTACGCTTAGAGTGCCGATCTTGCCTATATTTACGCCAGGTATTTTATTTATAGCGTCCAGAGCGCCATTTATCATATTGATAAAGCCATTTATAGTCCGTTCTGCAAAGCCTAGAACTGAATTAACAGCCCCTTTAACTATACTTGTGCCAATCTCGCCAATGGTGCTGAATGCACCTGTAATCCAATTCCAAACAGCTTGTGCTGCCTGTTTGATCTTATCAAAGTTCTTAATAATTAGAGCTACAGCTATACCAATTGGACCAGTTAAGAATCCAACTATTAGCGGCCAGTTATTTTTAGCCCAATCAAACACAGCTACGGCAGCGTTTTTTATCATCTCCCATGCACCTATAAAGAAGTTCCTGAATCCGTCTACATTATTCCATAGGTAAATTATGGCTGCTACTATACCAATAATGGCCAGAGCAATCCATACCCCCGGGAAAAGTCCTGTGACAACGTTCCAAATACCCTGCACTATAGTCACCAGTTTAATACCAGTGTAAAGAAGCGTTATAGCCCCTACAACAACTCCTATAGCAGACGCCAAAGCTCCAAATACTCCTTGGTTTCTCATTATGAAGTTTATAAATGGTCCGACTTGTGCTAATGCAGTACCAAAAGCATTCCCTACACTGGTTATAGCGTCAGATATTTTCTTTTGTCCAGATGCTAATTTCTCCTGGTCAGTACCACCGTCACCTATAGATTTGACTATACTTTCAATACCTCTTGTAATAGCGTTATTCATGTTGTCAAAGGCTGTGCCAATACCACCAGTTGCCTCTCTAGCCTGTGTGTCTAGTGAAGCAAGCCCACCACCTCCGTCTTTATTCAGCCGAATAATGTTATCGATAAGCCCTTGAGGGTCGGTTCTAAACATCTCTCTTAGCTCATCTTTGGTTTTGCCTGTTTCGTTTCCTAGAGCCTGTAGAACAGTTGGCATACTTGAGGCTATAGTGTTCCATTCCTGCCCTTCTATCCTACCCCTAGACAAAGCTTGTTGTAGCTGGAGCATAGCCGCCTCAGCTTGAGCCGTACCACCACCTGATACAAGTAGAGCGTTGTTAAGTCCCAAGAATGCGTCAGTGGCTTTGTTTACGTCTAGGCCAGCAGTAACTAAGCCCTGTACCCCACTAGCACCAGCCTGTAGCGATGTTGGTAGACCTCTAAGCGATTCACTTAGCTTCTTAGTAGCGTTTTCAGCTTCATTAGATGTGCTCCCTAAAGCTTGCAGAACACGAGGAAAAGCTACTAACGTATCAATACGATCAATAGCGTTTCCGATATTCTTAGTTATAGCTACACTAACAGCAACGGCAGCAGCTGCGACAGCAGCCAATCCAACGTTAGCAATAGAATTGAATGCACTGTTAGATTTTGTAGAGGTAGAATCGGCAGATTTTTCAATGTTACTATTAGACTTTTCAATCTCTTTTTCGCCACTCCTATACTGAGAGGTGTCTATCCTCGCAAAAACTTCAATTAGTCCAACTTGTGTTGCCATTAGTCATCTACCTTAGTTTGTTTAATAATGTTCTTTGTCAGTGATTTGAATGTGGAGGTAGGTTTCTTGGTCTGTGCCGATACAGCTCCAACAAATGATGCTTGCATATCTTCAAAGATTCTACGTGCCTCCAGTTTGCGATTAGCTTCTATCAGCGTCAACACTTCGGCTAGAGATATTTCGTCATTTTTAACTGCCATATATCCCTCCCAGCCTGCTAACCTTAGCCATTCTGCCATTATGAGCCATTCAGTATCAACTGGCATAGCTCCCTGGGTGTCGGCTCTATGAGCCTTAATCTTGGCTAGGTCTTCAGTACCTATCTCATCAAGAAGATTGCGTATCTGTTTCGGCTTTTTGTCCATTAGCTTGAGCCTTTATGTCCTCTAATGCCATAGCGATAATTGCCATAGGAGTTTCGTCCATCCAAACCTTTACTTCGGAGTTGTCCTTAGTGCCGTCTTGGAATATGCGTGAGAATGTTGAATAGATAACCTCTTCAAACTCGTCATATTTATCTAGGTCTGATTCAGTAGCCTCGCCAGCTTCAATCTTCTTATCTAGTAGGGTTAGCCTTCTCTGGGCTTGTCCAAGCTTTAGCTCAGTAGAAGCACCTGGCAAGTTTACAGTCCAGACTTTACCGTCAACCTCAACTTTACCTGACTTCTGATATTTCCCTGTACTGATTTTAATTGCTTCTGACATCCTTGCTCCTTTTTATCTAGTATAGCAGAATAGGGGTTTCCCCCTATCTACTAGGAGCTACCTAACGGCTCGTATACGCCAGTAGTGTCGCTAAACAATGTCTCTTCGTCTAGGTCGCCAGTACCATAGATTGCCAAAGCACCATTGTGATCTGAGCTTGGTAGTATATAAGCACTGAATGGTAGCGTAAACACTTCACCAGGGCTTAAAGTCATACCAAAGTTCTTAGACAACTTAACACGTGGAAATTGTAGATCATTGTCTGAGTTCTCGCCACACGTCTGATGTACGATCAAAATAGCATCATCAGTAACAGTACAGTCAGAACCACCAAAGATAGTTTGACCGGCAACTGTTGGACGGTCGTTTGAGTTTGTGGATATGTTAGGCTGTATCATCCTTAGAGCCTTCATATTCAATTTAACGCTGAAGTTAATCTGTGGGCTTGAGTATGTGCCGTTTGGCTCGCTCTCTTCGCCTGCAAAGGTAGTAACAGTGCTAGTCTGCTCTTCACCATTAGCAACTTCAATATCGTCTACTAGCATTTCAGCTGGTATTCGTACACCTTGATTCAAGGCTGTGTAGAAGATTGTGATGTCAAGCTTTCCTTGTACTGCACTAAAGTCTGTGATTTGTGCCATTTCTATAACCTTTCTTAGTTATTTAACTCGTATCTTATTTCACCACTAACAACAAATGATGTACCGTTGTTATCGTCAACCCCTACATACTCAACAGAGCTAGTAGGCGTGATTGTAACGTTCCTATATGACTCGGTTGTTACACCTGTCAAGGGTGGTAGTTCGCATATGTCGCCAAATGATTCTTTAAGGTACTCTAATATTTCTTGTGCCGTCTGACTGGCTAGTAAAGGGTTTGTGTTCCTCACATAGAAGTCAACCGGCTGTATTTCTATCTGTACCCTTGTAACAGTTGCACCTCTAGGAGTTATTGCAATGCCATTACGTGGGTTTCCGTTAGCTAGGACTGGTAACACGCCTATTTGTAAATCTGTACCAACTGTACCAAAGCCATCATCTTGCATTTGCTGGAGTAAGCTATGGATTATCATGAGGGCAACCTGAAATACTTTCCGATATTACCTTTAGCGACTGAGTCTGCACCTCTGGCTAGATAGCCCTTAGTTTGTGGGTTCTTGCGATTCTCGAAGTGCCTGCGTCTAGCGTATGGTACTCGTCCAGAGCCAAAGCTAATCTTGTAACCGCCAGTAACTTTTGTAACCTTGCTAGAGTTCACCAAGGCACTGGTATCAATAGGGGCTAGAGCTTTGGATCGTCTGTCAATATCGTTAGACATTTCTAGCATTCCTAGGTCTAGCCATTGACCATTTTGGATTTTAGTCCAGTTAGCATTCATTGTGACTTTAGTTTTCATGATGAGCTTTCATATTCAAAGTTACTAGGTATCAGCGTCAAAGTTAGATGTTCTCTATTAGTACCCTGAGGCTTCACAAAGGCTTCTGTTGGTCGTATATGCAAGGTTGCACCCTGTTCAACGTTTTCAGCGTTATCGTTGCGTACAAGCCCTGTACGGAGCTTAAACACACCATAGCATTCATACTCGTTAACTACTCTATCGCCAGTGATAGTATTATTCTCTATCTCTAGGAAAGTGTAGCTACTATGGTCAAAGACATCAAAGACTTCTGGTCCACCACTTTCGTAAGCGTCACCGCCAGTAACTCCAATTATCTCGTAAACCTTATCTTGACAGTAAATACCATGACCGATAAGTGATTCCAACATTAGTAAACCCTGCTCCTGTAACTACCAAAGCCCTCAAAACTCCTAGTAGAACCATGCTGTATATTACCGATTGAGCAGAGACTAAACTTATCAATCAAGGCTTGGTTATCCACTAGGAATTGTTGGTAGACTGTATTGTCGTTCAAGGTAATAGAAAAGTCCTCAACCTTTTTAGACTTGATATTGCTACTCTTAGATTCACTGCCTAACAGTTTGAATAATCTAGCTGTTAGTAGTTGTAGTTCAGGAGAGCAAATACCCCAGTCAGCTGTGACAGTTACCGTTTCAGCATTTGTTTCTAGCACTATGGAGTTATACCAGCTTGCATTACGTCTATCCCACTGCATGGACGTGTAGTCTGATATTTCGTTACCATCTATCTTCACACTATCCACACTTGTGTATAAGTCTGTAAATACAGTGGTATAACCCTCTCGGACATCATAGGTTCTTTCACTTGGCTCACTGCTTAAGTTAAGACAAGTCAAGTCCTCTAGTCGTTCCTGTGCAATCTTAAGGTACAGATTATAGTTCGCGTCCTCAATAGAGGTCAAGGGGTGTCCTAGTAACGCTACCATTTGTGTTTTGTTCATAGTTGCCCCTTTCTACCTTTTTATTAAGAGCTTGTTCCGAATTGGATTAGGCTAAATGAGTTAACTCTCTTAGCACCACCAGTAATGTCTATATCAGCACGTAGAGCCTGAGCGTCTTGTGTGAATAGGTTAATCACGTTAGCGATGTAAGCCTCACGACTTAGGAGTGTACCAAGACCACCTCTGGTAACAAGTAGGTAGTCAGCAAAGTTACCGATAACTACATCACCATCAGATAGCACGCTTGAGTTTACAACTCTGAATGAGCCTAATGCTCCAGCAGATACTTGGTCACCAACAACTGTGAATAGTGGTCGGTCAAAGCCATCTAAGCTAGTAGCGAGCTGCGCCCATGTCTTTCGGTTTGCAACAAGCGTGATAGTACCGTCAGATTCAGTTTGTCCATAAGCCTCAGCTAATGCACTAACAACCTCAGCAGAGCTGTAGTCAGTAGCCTGTATATCACGTCCAGCAGTTGTCAAGATTGGCACTAGACCACTTGCAGGTCGAGTTTCAGAACCAACTGAACCACCAGCGTAAGTCAAGATAATCTTGTCTTCAAGCTTAGCGTATTCAGTAGCGATGTACTGTACGATTTGGTTGTAGATGTTGATAGATGTACGCTTTTGATCGCCATCTTTCCAAGGCACTATTACAGCCCATTCAAATGGTTCAAAGGTCTTAGGTGTCCATACTGGAGTGTCTGTAGGCTTAACAGCACCAAGTGCAACTGGCTGGAATCCTGTACCAGCAGTTTCTACTAGAACCTTAAGAGTGTCAGCTGTGATACTCTCACGATCTACTAGACCACCAACACGTCCAACTTGGTTGTAAGCCTTCAAGATGTCGTTGCGAACAACTTCATCAACCCAAAGGTTCTCACCGTCAGCAACAGCGTTTTGCACACCACGCATTTCAGCACCTTCTTTAGCGTACTTGCTTAGGCTTGAGTAGTCTTTGTTAACCAATGCACCCATTTGAGCGACAAAGTTAGCACGAACATCACGCTCGCTTACTTTCTTCTCAGCTTTTGGCTGTGCTGGAAGTGCCTTAGCAACTATACCCTCTACAGCAGTTTCAATTTGCTTCTGCATTTTAGCTTCTTGCTCTTCAGCTAGTTTAGCGTCAGCGTCAGCTTTAGCTTTCAATTCAGCTTCTGTCATTTCTTCTTCCTCTTCTTCTTTAATAGTTGGCTCTTCAGTTTCAACCTTGGTATCTTCTGGATCGTCAACTTGATTACTTTCTTCGGTCTCGGCTTCTGCCTTAACCTGCTCTTGGACTTTACTCGCAAAGTTCTCTAGTGACTCTTTAGTGGCAGACATACTAAACGCAAAGTTACCCATAAAGGCGTTAACTGGTTCTTCATCTTTCACTTGAGTTAGCACTTCATCAGCAAAGCCAAGCTCTACTGCTTTTTCAGCAGACATCCATGTTTCGGCTTCCATCATGTCTTTAACTGCTTCTTTAGTTTGTCCAGTACGATCAACGTAAATGTTTTCAATACCTTCCTCTACAGTTTTCAACATCTCGATTGCCTTCTGCATATCGTCTGTGTTGCCCATAGCTATCATTGATGCTCTGTGAATCATCATTGTTGACCCTGGAGTCATTATGATTTTGTCACCGGCCATAGCGATAATTGAAGCAATGGAGGCAGCCAATCCACTAACTTTGACTGTAACTTCAGCGTCTAGGTCTTTCAATGCGTCATAGATAGATACACCTGCCCAAACATCGCCACCAGGAGAGTTAATCTGCACTGTTAGCTTGTTTGATGTGATTTTCTTTAGCTCATCTCTAAACAGTTGAGGCGTTACTTCATCACCCCACCATGTTTCGGATGAGATAGGACCATCCAATATCAGCGTTGAGCCAGAACTGTCTACTGAGTTCTTCAGTTTCCAAAATTTGCTCATGCGTTTCCTCACTTAATATTTGTAATGATTCACCACACGTTCATCAACGAACATCATTGTAATAAATCTATCTTTATTATACCAAACCAGCCTTACCGACTAGGACAAGAGCCTTTAGTATGATTGCCATGGCAGATAGAGCAAAGGGTCACAACGTATCTACCTTAGCCTGAGTAGCATCAGTGTTGGATAGGATTTCACCAACCACTACACCAGCACTACCTGCAATCGTATGAGCCGTCAGAGGCTCGTCCCACACCCCACCAAGGCTAGGCACGGTTGCAATAGCAGGTGCTACAGGCAACCCCTCAGCCCACAAGTCCAAGTTACCAAGGTCAATCGCCACACCAGCAGGGTAGGCGATGTTCACATCATCAACATAGAAGTATCTGTTCGTACCAGTAGCGTCAGTTGCCCCTGTAACTTTCATTTCAATCTGTCCATAAGTAGTAGTAGGTGTGAATGTTACCGCTAGTTGTTGCCAGCTAGTGCTTGCTGTTGCCACGCTAGTTATTGTTGTACCGTTGTCGTAATCAATCGTTAGGGTTGGTTTGGTATGAGTACCAGCCCAGTAAGCTGAGTTATTTATCTTTACCCAGAGTGATACGGTCATCGTCTTGTTCTGAATATTGCCTGTTGGTATGTTCTGTTCCCAGTGCATTAAGTTTGGTGAGTAGGTCGGTTCAAACCGCATAGCAAAGCCACCTGCTGTTCTAACGGTAGTGTCGGCTAAGCCTGTGCCTGTTCTGGTAATTGTGCCATAAGTCATAGCTGTGAAGTCATAGTTTGCAGTTTGATTATAGTTTTGAAACCTCATTTTTGAGCCGTCAACACTTTCTCCATTGTTTTCGGTTGGCGAGTTGAGAACTGGTTTAACTATACAGTTATCAAATAGAACTGCCGATATTGGTGAATAGCTGGCGAAGTTTGAAAAAATATAATTTGTGGCAAGCTCTACTCCAAATGTTTCGTTTCTAAAAACAACATTGGTTGTTACATTAAAATTATAGAATGAGCGGTTTGTATAATCCCAGATGTTATTTTCAAATAAAACATTTGCCAAAGGACCATCGTTGCGGAATATATACTGAGCTCCAAAAAAATAGTTATTTCTAAAAGTTGAGTTATAAAGACCGCTATTACCTAGTAGTTGTGACCCACCATTATACACATAATTATCTTCAACCAACGCATTCTGGACCCTAAACCAACCGCCAATACCTGCCCCATAGAATATACAATCCTTGATTGTTTTTAGTGCTGTTGGTGGTCCATAAAAAGTGCTACTAAATCCACCCTTAAAGTTGTGGCAACGCTCAGCGATTACGGTTTTGCTGTTGTGCCAATTTACTACGTTATAGATAGAAGCACCTACAAAAGCACTATCTACTGTTTTTATATCAGTAATGTTAGCCACACTATCGTTCCACTCACTTGTTCCGTTAGTAGAATTAAAAACAGCTCTTGTTATGTATGCCCCATCAACTGTGTAGCCATTACAGCCGTTCAGATAATTAACAATAGAAGTACTATTCTCTACTATTATTTCTACTCCATAACCATTAACTCTAAAAACTTTACCACCAGTTAGTCTTTTGGCAGTGAGTATATTTTCTAAAAATGTAATATTAGTGCCAGATATTGTGTCAATCGTAAATGGTGCAGTTTCAGTGGTGCTGCCAGCTGTCTGAGCCTTACAGACAACCACTTTATCACCAGGACTCCAGCCTGTTGAATCAGTCGTAACTATGTTCTTTTGGTTAAAGTTAGCGTCTGAAGCTAGAGTAGTAACCCGTGTTGCAGGTACTTCACCATATAACTGAAAACTTGCCTTACCAATATAATTAGCGTGTGAAGAGTTGCCACCCTGACCTATACCTGTATTAGTAGCAGTGCCAGAAGTAGCGTTTTTAATGTTCACGACTGCTTTTTGTGCATAGGGTATGCGATTTGTTGAATTGCCAATATGAAATCCTGCATAAGCAGATAACACCATATAGCCGTCTATGTTCATTGTGTAACTAGCCGATGGTGTATCGTCCCAAACTATCATACCGTTAGCAGTTGGGTCGGTTGTAGTACTAGCACAAGCTATTGCACAAATAGAGTTTATGCTATCACCTGTTGAGAGTAGCCCTTTAAAAGTACAATCTTGGTCAATCGTAATCGGTTCTTTAGCTATAATTACATCGTTAGTAGCGTAGGTTACTGCGTTATCGCACCAAGTAATATAGCTTGGAGCTGTGCCGTTAGAAGTTCGTAAAGACCAGTTGTATGCATTTCCTGTTCCTTGAGTTATCTGAAAACGCCATTTACTAGCAGTAGTATCAACTGCATAAGGAGTAGTAAACTCAAAAGCTTTAATATAAGTAGCACAAAGTAAACCGAGAGAATTGGACGCAATATCTGTAACAGTTAAGGTTTTACTAGCTCTAGTTGTCCAACTACCAGTATTTTCTTGTAGTTCTACTGTTACATCTTTATTTGTGCCGCTGCCGTAAAGGTGAAGTATCAGCCCCTTGCAGTTACCAGCATTAGCAAAGGTAACATTTATCTGTCTAGCGGTGTTTAGTGCTAGTATAGTCGTACTGTATGTAGATAAGTTATAGCTCTCTGCTCTATAAAACCCACTAGCCGTAGAAAGGTTAGTTGCTCCGTTAGATACAATTACTGCCATTATAGATTCTCCTCATAACTATCACATACCTGCTGAGCTAGTGCTGTAAGCTGTTCTTTGCCGTCTGTTACTTCACCATAAGTAGTTAGATTTTCCACTACCACCTCATCACCATTAGATAAATCCCAAGTTAGCCAGCTCTGTTTAGTGGGGTCATCTAGGTCGTGGTATCTTCGGTTGATTGGCTTATACATAAGTTAAACTCCCTCGATTCGTCCAGTTAGTTGCATAGCTACTCAGCCCTGTGGCGTATTCTCGCAGGTTGGTAGCTCTGGTTCGGCGGTAAATGTACCACGAGCCGTCATTACTGTTCTCGTAGCCCACATATGCGTAGGTGTCGGTTCTATCCTCGTTCTGGAATTGGTCGTTGGTGACGGTATCAGGTGGTGTTTGCCAGCTAGTATCGTAATCGGTTGATGTATCCTTAGTAAGCACCTGTCCTGCAGTACCACCAGTCGGCACGCCTTGACCTGTTGGACCCATCGGACCTGTTGCGCCTTGTGAGCCTGTAACGCCAATTGGACCAGTTGCACCAGTCATTCCAATGTTACCAGCGATGCCTTGCGGACCAGTAGCTCCTGCTGGTCCAGTAGCGCCCTGTGAGCCTGTAGCTCCAACCTGCCCCTGAATACCTTGAATGCCTTGAGGTCCAGTAGCGCCAGACGGTCCAGGCACATTAGAGGCATCACCCTGTGGACCTTGAGGTCCAGTTGGTCCGGTTGTACCCTGAATACCCTGAATACCTTGTGGACCCTGTGGACCTGTAGGACCACTAGATCCAGCCTGACCCTCAGGACCGGCTCTGCCTGTTTGTTCTAATGATATATCTGTCCTATTCTGTTTCAGCGATATATTATTAACAAGTTGTCTCAAAGCTATATTGGCTAGAGCTTGTTTTAACGTTATATCAGACTTATTCTGGGTCAGCTTAACATTCTTGGATACTCTTTTGAGTGCCAAGTTCTTTGAGTCCTTGTTAAGCCTGATCTGTTGCATTTAGCTACCTCTTGGCAAGCTTTCGCATATCTCTAGCGTAGGAAAGTCGCAATCACCATCGCAGTTATCCATGTTCGGATATATGTCAGGGCTACCAGAGCTAAAGTTTTCGTTTATCTGGTATTCATATACACCGATGTTATCTGTCTCAGGTGAGTCAAACTGGAAGTGAGCTTCACCGTCTACATAGGCTACTGTGTCGGTTATTATCAGGTCTTCATACTGAGCTATGAATGTAGCACTTACAGAGCTTGGATCGGCTTGGTAAACAGTAAAGTTTAGCCTTGCTCCTTGTCTAATTTGCATGTTGTCTGTGTTCACCTAGAATCTCCTTTTTAACTAAATCTGTTAGCATTACAACTTTAATAGTGTTATCTGATTTACACTTTCTATCGCTACAGGTTACTACTACTTCAGAAGAAGCCGAAGCTTTCATCTTTATAAACCTATCACACTTTGAGCATCTTATTTTTAGGTCGTATGTCATCAGTCTACCCTCCTAAATACTAAACTACCTTTGCCGTTCGGATGGTAATCATTAGCCTGATTGTCTTGGAAGTTATTAACGTAAACCACTGTTTCACCCTTATCATTAACTGTAGAGATGGTATCACCCAAACCCCATAATGGAGTATCTATAGCTGTCCAGATTCCCTCTTGTGAGGCACATAGCTCGCAAGGATTCTTACCAGTATGCTCTATGGTCTTTTCCCAAACGCCTCCAGCTTCGGTTGCTAGTGATTTCATACCCTCTAGCTTGCCCATATTGAGTGAGTTGTTGAGTTCTGTCCTTGCCAAACGTCTAATTCGGTAATCATCTGTATCCATGATTTTCTTCAAAGCCTTTTCGGTTTCGGCTCTACTGAATCCAAGCTCGTTAGATTCGGCTAGGACTTTACGTATAGCGTCAGCTGTATCATTCGTGTAGCTAGTAGCTACCTTTTGCAAGTATGTCCTATACGCATTCTCAGCCGTCTCAGTGAGTACAAAGCCATTTAGTTCTCCGACACCCAGTCCAGCTATCAAAGCCCCTTCAGCATAGCCCTCTTTGCCCTCATTAAGCAGTATGACCGATATAACCAACATCATAGCTACAATCCAAGCTTCTATCTCGTCATCAGTAGCCTCTTGTAGCTTAATAGAGTCCTGTGCAGATTCATTGTATTCAGTAACAGCCTTGTCTACTTGAGCCTGCATTAGTACTCTTGAGGCGTTGTATAGCTTATCTTCGTCAGTTACTTCGGCTTTTGGGTTTGTGCGTCTAGCTACCTCCCTATTTTCAGGAGCTTCTTCAACATCACCGCCAGTGTCTACTCCAGGCTTAGGATTGCTTATAGTCGTATCAGTAGTTTCACCCTCTACTAGTAACGCCCAGTTCGGATCTAGTTTAAGGGTCTTAACTGCACTATCGTATGTAAACCCTTGAGCAATCATATCCTTAACAGTATTCCAGATGATTAGATTAGTCTCAGCTGTAGACTTCTCTTCTTCTGCTATATGAGGTGTTTCTAGTCTGAAAGATATGCCATAGCCAAGTCCACCAGTGATACGATTGAGTTCGTGCTGGATTCTGCCCCACTTCTTAATTGAAAAAGGTCGGACTGTATTCTCAACAAAGTTTCTTTCAATAACCTGAGCAGTAGCAAAGTTAGGAGCTTCGTCTATAGCCCTAATGAATGCAGATACACCATACACTGAGTCAATCTTCTTGTTGGTCTGTTCAAATACGTCTTTAAGGGCTAGGTCTTTGTTAGTGGTGTTAAACGGCACCCAAGTAATAGACGCCTGCCCAGGCTTGCCAGTAGTCGGATCAATAGGAGCGTAGGTATAAGTAACGTTATTGTTCTGATTAGACCCTTTATGCTTCTTCTTGAGGTTTCGGACTATATCCTTGTATTCCTGAGCTGTTGGAGCTGTGATAATAAACTGCCCAGCAGGTACAGCACCATTGTAGAAGAATCCTGATTGGTAGTCAGCAATGTAGTCATCTATCCTTGTCCAGCGTCTAGCGGCTCTACTTGGTGAATAGCCAGCGGATAGTTTATTAGGGTTAATCTCATGCAAGTGCATAACCTGATATGGATAGTAGACTTGCTTACTGCCTGATTCGTAAACCTCGTATTGGATATTGCCTTCAATAGATACTTCTAGCACGTTCTCTAAAAAGGTATAGCCAGCTATCTGGTCTTCTCTAACGCCCTCTTTTGCTGGTCGTGTACCCCTGCCATATCTCTCATGTACTAATAGGTAGACATTATCATGCACCATTGTCATGACGGCTAGAGCGTCTCTGAAATCAATGCCTGACATGTCCTGATTCGGTCTAGCTAGGCAAGCCAAAGCGTTAGGAGTTGTTGTTAGTGGTTTACCGTTATCGTCAATAGCGTAAGGTCGGATAGTCATAAACCTGTTGGCAATAGCTCGGATACTTGAATAGCTGTTCTCGTACAGGTCGTTGTCAAAGTGGTCAATAGTAGAGCTTACAGTGTGCCAGCCAGCGTCTAGGATAGAGGTGTCTAAAACAGCGTTCTGTGGTCGGAATCTGTTAATTACTCGTGAGATTATGTTTTTTTCCAAGTGTAGGTTCCTATTGAATATCTATAATACTATTATACACTACTGTTTAATCAAATACTGGTGATGCCCACTGGACTTTTGGGTACAGAGGTGTGTAGAAGCAGAGGATTGTAGCGTCAGCTTTATCTGGTGACCTAAACCCACGCTTCTTATATGAGTCTTTGCCCTCTACACCTCGCCGTCCTTTGCTATCCATAACCCACTGGCGATTAGATAATTCCATTAGTAGGTCATTATCCAGCTTCAGCTCTATGGTGTCCATGATTGTAGCCATATAAAACCATGCTTCGGATATTAGGTTAGGGTATTTGTCAGGGTCAATTGGTTTTTGCCCAAAGTTTATAGGCATAACATTGTAGCCACGTCTAATCATCTCATCAGTCACACCACCGCCAACTCCAGTATCGTCAACTTTTATTAGAATAATCTTATCGTGGTTAGCGAATATCTCTAGTCTATCGCATACTTCTGTAGTCCTAAGCTTCTGATAAGTCTCACGCCCCACCTCTTTAAGCCCTTTACGCATTACAAACTCTGTGCGGTCATTACCCATACGAGCAACATCAACACCTATCTCTATAGCCCCATCAGCTTCTACTTCACGTTCCATAGCCTTTATAACAGCCTCACGCCCAATTATGGAGTTATCACCTTGAGCCAATGGTTGACCTAGCCAGACATGAGCATATAAGCTAGGGTCTTGTTGTTTCATTTTCTCACGTTCATCTATCATGGTCTGAGGTAATTGACCTATAGCCTCTAGAACGTCAGAGTTCACATGAGCAACGTAAGTATCATCACTTGGGGTCTTGCAAAGCTCAACATATACAGGGTCTAGTTCAGTTACTCGGTTAAATGTCCATATAATCTGCGAGCCGTCTTTACGGATTGTCGGTATAAGTATATCTATTGAACCTTTGGTAATAGTCTGAGCTTCTTCTACCCAACATAGGTCTACTCCCTCTAACGATTTAATAGCCTGACTGTCTTTGCGAAGTCCTTTGAAAATAAACTCTGTGCCTGTAATAGTATTTCTAATAGTTTCACGTTGCACTTCATAATCGTTAAACTGATGTTTTTCTATTAAGTCTTTAAGTAGCTTGTGTACTGAATCAGCTATAGAGTTTTGTAACTCTCTTGTAGCTAGTATTCTAAGTTTAGACTGTCTACCTCTTAACAATAGTGTATAGGCTGTAGCTGTAGACTTACCAGAGCTTCTGCCACCATGATAAACAATGTGCCTATAGCTTGTATCAAATAAAGGCTTGAATTCTTTAGCTAGTTTTATCTGTGTTGTCTGCATCAACAAACTCCACGAGGGCTTTTATAGGTTCACCACCACTTGTTATGTCCACTTTTTGCGTGTATCCATATTTGAATAGTAAGTCCATAAACTTATGGTCGCCAGTTCTGGCTTTAGCTATTGCTACCTTTAGGATTGCTTCAAGCGGTCTACCTTTTAATACTGTGCCGTCTTTTAACTTCTGCTCAAAGTTTTCATCTTCTAACATCTGCTGTATGTGGGTACTAATATGCTTAGAACCTTTTTTGGCACTACCCCCTCTAGCCCCCATTTCTTTGGCATTATCTGATGTAAACGGTGTTAGTTGTGGTGGTACTTTACTCATAACGGTATTTTAACGCTATTTTCCTAAGAAGTCAGCACAGATAAGCTCTACGGCTCTTGCTTCACTAATATTATCATTTTCAGCTTGGACTTTAGCAATCGCTTGCATAACTACATTATACGCTTCCTCACCCATAACTAGCTTTAATGTTTTCATACCGTCATCATCAAACTCTGGTCGTTCTGCGTTGTACTGGTCAAAATCAAACTCAGCCATAGCCTTAAAGTCTTCTATTTCTTCTGCGGTATAAGGTAGCTCTACATCTTCATTACTAAGCTGTGCTACTTCGTATGCCAGTTTTACATCATCAAATGGTATTTGTACCTGCCACCATAGGGTTTTAGCTCTTGCGTCTTTGTCTGACACAACACCCTCGTTATAGATAATGACCTCTTTTAATCCTAGGTTTCGAGCAGCCGTCCAGCGTTGCTCACCATCTATAATCTCAAAGCCCTCGTTTTCTCTGACTCTAATTGGCTCATTAAAACCTATGCTCTTAATGCTTTGCTCAATGAACTTTACATTAGCGTGGTCTTTTTCTTTTGGATTCCAAGTGTTAGGTCTAACATCTTCTAGCTTAACCACCTTTAGTTTGCTCTTGTCGTAAGTAATATCTAATCCCATTTCACTCCTCTGCTTTCCCATAATTTAGTTACACGTTGCTCTAGTTGCAGATATGCTTCTGCATTTGCGAGCGATTGTTCATAGTATTTATCTGTGTGCGCTTTCATAGATTTTATGCTTTTTATGCCGTCGTTCTTATGAGAAGTCTTTACTTTCCCATTTTCTAAATATATTGTTCTCCTAAACTTTTCGCCCATAAGCCATGATGTAGCGTCAACTGAATAGAACGGGTATCTTTCCCATGCCCAAAGAGAGTTGACCCCAAAGCCATGTACTTTTGTATTTGTCTTAATTATAGAAAAACAGTAGTCGAGCCATTGCTGCATTGTTTTTCTTTGCATTGAGATAGGTACAAGACCGCCTAATGCAATGTAGTTATATTTGCTGACCAATCTTTTTAGCTCTGTTTCAGGACTATTAAAATGAAATGTTGGTATTGGCTCTAGCCCTTTTGCTTCTAGCTTCTCTTGATTGCGTCTAGTCGCTTTCCAATCTCCAATTACGTCCAATGAAGCATACACTGATTTTCTATTTGCATAGGCTTTTAGGAACTCAGCATATTGGTCTAGGTCTATTGAAGCTTGCTTTGTAAAAGCAGAAAATGCGCCAGAATCTATAAATAGATTTGTTGCGTATTTATGCTGAAAAAATGCTTTAATGTTGCCTGCGTTGTTATTTGCCTCCCAGTATGAGCCTAGTATTTTTACAGGCTTTTGAAGCTTCTCTAGCTTTTGAGAATGAGATTTTTGCAAGCCACCAGCAAAGTATAATTTCATCTCAACCAATTCACCATTACATAGCCTAAGAAAACGCCAACAATGCCCATTACTCCTGCTATTACTGGTGGGGCTGGAATAGGTAGCTTTAATAAACTAAATAATACCCCACACGCCATACCTGCTAATGTTGCCTTAATAATCTCAAGCATTGAAAAACTCCTCTCTTGCTTCTGGTTTGTCTTTGAACGCACCGATTAGTTTTGTTGTTCTAGTGTAAACGTCGTGGGTTCTAACACCTCGCATTTCCATGCAGAAGTGTCTGGCGTTAAGACTAACTGCTACGCCTACAGGGTGCAGTTCGTCTTGTAGTCGCTGGGCTACCTGGTGAGTAATACGTTCCTGGTTCTGTAATCGCCTAGCATACCATTCAACAGTTCTAGTCAGCTTAGATAAGCCTACAATCTTACCATTCGGTATATAACCAACTGTCGCTGTGCCAAAGAACGGTGCCATGTGATGTTCGCATAAACTAAAGAACGGTATATCTTTTTGAATTATCATTTCATCATAGCCCTCAGAATCAAACACGGTAAACTTGAAATCATCAGGGTGTAGGAACTGATTATAAAACTTAGCTACCCTAGCTGGTGTTTCCTGCAAGCCCTCTCGGTTTGGGTCTTCACCAATCGCTTCCAGCAGTTTTGTTACAGCTTCACTAGCTTGTAATAAGTTCTCTTGTTTCATAGTCCACTGGGTCTTCCTTATTATTGTTTCTAAAAGCTTCTAAGCGTTCCTGACAGCTTCCACACTTACCACAAGCCTTATTTAAGCCTTTATAGCAAGTCCAAGTCTTAGAGTAGTCTACGCCTATCTCAAGCCCTCGCTTAATAATGCTAGTTTTGTCCTTGTCTATATATGGGGCAAGGATTGTTATAGGTTCGTAGTTAGCTATTTGCGTTACATCGTTTAATTCTTTAATAAACTCTGGTCGGCAATCAGGATAAATAGCGTGGTCGCCACTGTGTACGCCAAGTGCTACAGCTTCTTGACCGTTATTAACTGCCAAGCCAACTGCAATACTAGCCATAATCATATTACGATTAGGAACAACAGTCAGCTTCATGTTATCGGCTTCGTAATGACCCTCTGGCACGTCTGTATCGCCTGTCAGAGCAGAGTTGTCTAAAAGCTGTGCCATAAATGCCATGTCAATAATCTTATGGTCTAAGCCAAGCTTCTTTGCGTTGGCTCTTGCTACGTCTAGTTCTTTAACGTGCCTTTGCCCGTAATTAAAGCTCACAACGCTTACTGTATGCCCTTCGGCTACAAGGTCGTGTAACATTGTTACGCTGTCCATACCGCCTGAAACAATTGCTAGTACTTTCATCTAAACCCCTCTCTTATCGCCCCACAGGTCAATGTGCAAGCGTCCAGTTAAATTGAATCCATACTCCATAGCCAGTTCAGCTACCTGTTGGCTATGTCGGTCTAATTGCTCTTTAGTTCTACCCTCGGGCATTAACCAGATTTTATCAGGCTTAATCTCATAGTCTGATTGATACCTTAAAACATCTTCAATATCTGTTTGCTCAGTTATAACAAACTTAAAATCTGCATTATCTAGTTCGGCAAATCGTTGTAGGGCTTTAGGCTTCTCTCGCTTGTGCTGGGCATTACCTGATGAAGCTAGTTTAGGGCTAACTGTAAATAAGTCTACTAGCTCAACCATTTCATCAGTTGGTACAACCGTACCGTTAGTTTCAATATCAACCTTAAAGCTAGGGTCTTCGTTTTTTAAGCCTTTAATTAGGTCAGCGATAGTGTCTTGTTGAAGCATTGGTTCGCCACCAGAGATTACTAGCCGTCTAGTTTGCTCTTGAGTAATTTGGTTTATAGCCTCACCAACGGTTAATTTAATTTGCTGGTCAGCTCGGCTGTATTTAACGTCATCATCGTGTTTATATGGCGTACCGTCAAAGTTCCAAGTATAAGGCGTATCACACCAAGTACATTGTAGGTTACATTCACTTAGTCTTAGGAATGTGGCTGGTTCGCCTGTATGTCTACCCTCGCCCTGTAATGTGCCAAAGATTTCAGGTTCCATTGATTCACTGGCAACTCGTAATTGTTCGCTCATACCAACTCCTCTAAGATACCTAGCAGTTCAGCTATGATTAAAAGACTGCCACAAATAATTAGATTGCCTGATATTAAGCTAATGCCTGCAATAATTCGTAAGCCTGATTTGATAAAACTTATATTGTTATGGTTCATAAACTGCCCAGCTTGCCCTTTCTATTCCTTTATAACCCTCGCACACAGATACTCTAGTAACTTCAATGTTTAATTCGTTAGCAATCCAGCCAGCTAATACGCCTGCAATGTTTTCAGCGGTTGGCTGTAGGTCAATTTGTTGCTGGGCAAAAATATCATTTATGTAGCGGTGGTCTAGTCTGTCAATGATTTGTTTGATAGCTTTGAAGTCTATGACCATACCTGCTTTATTTAGTTCGGCTTCAGCTTCAACGATAACCGCATAAGTATGACCATGCAGTCTTGCACAGGCTTTTGTAACTAGCTCATCTGAATCTTTTAGTTGATGTGCCGAATCAAAATAATGTCTAACTTGTAATTTCATTTCTTACCTTTTCTCGCCACGCTTTTTGCTTACAAGCATTTGAGCACCAGCGTCTACGTTTATGACCTTGATATATAAAAAAAATACCACACTGTTCGCATTTAAGATAGAGCTGTGGGTATTTATTCATGGTTACTATTATATCACACCATTAGTTATAAGGCAGAGCAGTTTATAGACTTACTCAGGTCGTGGCTTTAATCTTCTATCATCTCGCTTATAGCTTGTGGTGCTACTAATTCTAATGTAACTACATCAAACACCTCAGCTCCTCGCTTTAATGTATATGCCATATAGTCATCGCCAATCTCATTATATAGGTCGATTATATCTTCATCGAACATTGCGTTGCTCTTGCTGATAAACTGCTCTGCTTCGTAGGTGTTGCAAGCCCTCGAGCCTGTCATATTACCGAATACATCTTCTGTTTCGCCTTCAGCAAGTTTCGATAGTATATCTTCTCGTGTCGCTGTTTTATCCCAGCTCTGAGTATCCTCGATATGCTGTTCGATTAGTTCTTTTGCTAGTGCTTTGTATTGTTCCATAGTTTTTCACTCCTTTATATGTTAGTAAATTCTCGTGGCGTGGCGTTAGTTAGTTAGTTAGTTTATCCTCTAGTTGCTTTACTACGTTTTGCCAAAAATAGGCGCTGTACCCGTCGTCATTTACTCCAACAAGGCTTGCCATGTCTCGTATGTTTTCAAGCTGTTTGTCTGTCAAGTAGCCAAACTCCCTAGTATATCGGTTAATTAGTTCGGCTTCATATTCTTCATTGTCTTCGGCTTCTCGTATGATTTGATAGTCTACGGCTGTGTCATAGTCTACGCTCGCCTCTTTACAGAAGTCTTGCGCGTTTATGCTCCACGCTCCAGATACTTGCATTTGGTGACACTCCATTTGGTTGCGTGCCGTTTGTGTAAGTTGTTCGATTGTTTTCATAGCTTTTATGCCTTTCTATGACTTATGTTAATACTTACAGTATAGCGCACTTGTTACTCTTTATCAAGAGTAATATGTAACATTATTCAGACTTATCCACAGGTTCAAGTAAATCAATTAGCCTACTCTTGCTAATCTTACAGAGTGCGAATTTACAGTCCCTAATTCCAAGACTAATAATAAAGTCATCGTTATATTCAACTAATCCAGCAGCAAACTCAATATTTTCTAAAGTGCCAAATCTGAACGGCTTTGTCAGGTGGGTTATTATACCCTGCTTATCATGTCGGGCTAGGTAGGTGTAGTAAATATACTTGTCATAGATTAAACCGCCTCTATTGCCTCTATTGTATCTGACTGAGGGTGCTAGTTGTGCGTCTATTTTCTTTTCATGTACTAGGCTTAGGTAAGTACCGTCTTTTTGTTTGAGCAGGATTGAGCCACCATGTATTTGCGTTCTAGTAGGTTTGCCTATTAGCTCTCCGTCTTTCCATACTTGGCTATCTGAGTAAGTGAAGTCAAATAACTTAGATGGCTTGTCGGTTGGTGACCAGTTCTTCTCTACAGCGTCCTTTATAGGCTTTTTTAGGGTTCTTATGTACTGTAGCTCGTTACCTTTAATTAGGTATTCTCCAAGGCTTGCAGAGGCGTTATGTAGTGTTCTAGTGATACGGTCGGACTGAAAGCCTATAGCGTGCATACCGTCTTTGCGAGGGAATAGTCTAACGTCTTCTAGTCCTGCTAGTAGTACATCTTTTGGTGAGTCTTTGGATAGGTTTAGTTTAGTAAGGTTAGATACTTCTAATGTATCTGGGTTGAGGTCTCCATATATGACATCAGTTCTTGAGTAGGCTGTGCCGTCTCTAAAGTACCACTTACCTTTTGGTTCCACTGCAAAATTGCACGACCTGATTGCTATCTTTAGGTCTTTGCCACTCCAGGCTATAGAGGGATTCATATGACGCATAGCAGGGTCGGATATTTCTCCATAGATTCTAAGTTCAGCTCCTATTTCTTGGAGGTCTAGGGTTTTGGTTGGTGTTGTTGCGTATCTCATTGTCTTACCCACACTTGGTCAATTATATTCGGTAGCCATTCTCCTTCAATGCTTGTGCATTTGTAACCACGCTCTTGCATATATAGGGCAATGTCTACGTTGGTTTTATTTCTAGCATAGCCTTCTATTTCAGTTTCAAGGTGGAACACTCGTATATTCTTTAGGTACTTGCCTAGCGATTCAAGAGCCTCAAAGGTGTAGCCCTCAATATCTATCTTCATAATATCTATCTCGGTGTTCTGGTGTCCAAGCTCCTCTATGACTTCATCTAGGCGTTTGGTCTTAACCTTTACTATAGAAGTGTCTTTAATCCAGTCATCATTACGTTTGGTGTTTAATGTGCTAGATCCGACAAAGTTCTTATCGCCATGAATCTGCATGAAGTCTACTGTCTGTCCTGATTTATCGGATATAGCTTCGGTTATTAGGGTCGCCCAAGGGTAGTTGTCCTTAATGACTTCTATCTGAGGTGGGTTACATTCAAACAGAATTACTTGAGCCTCTTTCCAGAAGTTCTGGGTGTTAGATATACGCTCTGCCAGTTCTACGCCATCATGGCCATCTCTCGACCCTACATCATAAACCACTGGAGATGTAGTCTTGCCAAAGTAATGGATGTAGTTGTTTACAGTTGAGTCAAGCCAAGTGTTCATTTGTACCTCATGTATTCCTTAGATTGTCGTTGAGCTTTATAACGTGCATAGTCCTTAGACCTGTTCAGCCTCCTTGTTTTATCATCTACCGAACTCATGATACTAGCGTCCTGATCATAGCAGTATAATAGCTTGTCGCTGTCAGGTACGTCCATACTTCTAAACTTGGTTAATCCTGCATTGTAAACCCTATTGCTGAAGTCAGGGTGGTAGAAGTCAAAGATATAGCGTTCATCAAAGCCACCAACTACATCTAGCACGCTTCTGTGGATGTATAGAAAGCAACCTCTGGTATGAGTCCAAGCTGTGATTTTGTCGTCTCGGTAAATCTCCTGCATGTCAGTTCTTGGCTTATTAGGTAACTTGAAGTTAAAAATCAAATGCTTTTCGCCTGACTCAATGTAGGGCTTCCACCAATCTTTTGTTAAGGGTAATACATCGTCATCTATAAGGAATATGTGTTCATTCTTATCCAGCATAGCCAGTAGTCTATTCTTGGTAACAGCCACCCCATCAAAGTTGTCATCTGATAATACCTCTAGTTGTGAATTAGCAGGCTGATACTTCAACCAATCTTTGTAGGTCTGATTTATGATTTTTCTATTAGGTGTGGTACTTAAGCCTATACCTATCATGATGTTATTGTAACATGCTCTTAAACAATAAGGGCTACTCCCCTACTACTGGAGGTAATAGGTCTATTGGATAATTCTTTACAGCCTCTCTAATCTCGTATGAATCACCTAGTACTTCTACCGTGATTGAGTGTGCTTCTCTCCCACATACGATTTCAGAGGTTTATCAGCCTAGTAAGAGTGACTCATTTTGCTTTTAGCCAGATTGAGTCCTGACCTGTAGACTGATAACTCATGCAGTTTTACTGATCTGCGAACAGGGTTTGTAAAAAATGTTTTTGCATAAGATTTAAGTGTGCTATAATAAATACAGCTATAGAAGTCTGCCCCTCGCAAGAGGGGTTTTCTCTACCCTTAATTTACTTATACCCCCTACTAAGATTTCTAGCTATAGAAGTCTTTTCGGTTAATTTGATTATAGCTTAATTTTATTTAATATCAAACCTCAAACTCACTAGTCACCGGCAATAACCCTTCCAGCTCCCTCGTGTAGAACTGAGTAGAGATAACAGCTCCAGACTTTAGATTAGTAGACTTGGTCTTTTTGTCTTCAAACTCCTGACTAGGTGGGTTATAGATGTTGCCATAGAGACTTCGCCACTGGAGCATTTTCGGCTGTTCATCGTTTAGAATCATGTCGGTTATCTGGATAAACTTGTCCTTTTCTACTAGGTAGGGTGCATGGCACTCGTAATCTAACGTGTTCTTAGCCTGCTGACGGAGCTTTTCGGCTGTATATAGCTTAGTACGCCTGTAATGGTTTTCCGTGCCACCTACAAGCTCTCCACGTGTATAAAAGGATATTTCAGTCGGCTCTAGTATGTAGACATCGTCCATTGAGATAATAATCTTATCGCTGTCTATTTGTTTAACAGCGTGATTCAGCTTAGTAACTTGGTCTAAATAAGGCTTGCCGATAATCCTAGTCCTCGGGATATGGTTGATGTTGTCAAACCAAGCTTCTCTATCGCCAACAACAAAAACATCACCATTCCAGTTAGTGATGTTCTTTAGGCTTCGGAGTGAATACCTTAGCTCCTGCCCTCTGTCAAGCGTCCTAATGTACGTTATTAGAACTGGGTACTTCATAACTGAGTAACATGACCACAAGTGCAAGTCGCTTGCTTAGATTTAGCCTTCACCATGAATATACGCTTACAAGCCTCGCACTGTATTCGCATAAAGTTTTTACTACATCTACACATACCCTAATTATATCATTGGAGAATTAGCTGGCATCCAAACAAGATGATCCTGATACAAAGACAAATCATACATTTTCAAACATTTGCCTGATTCTATTCGTTCTCTCAAGAATGCTAAATACTTAATATCATAATACTGGAAAGGTGTAACTTTAATGCACTGTATATTGGTGCAAATTATGATCTTTGAGTCATAGAAGTAGGCAGTGTATGAGTTACAGGAGTATACGCCCACGATGTCCATGACATCATATTACTACCTGCCATAAATATCACCAACTTTTTGGCAGTCCTGATCAAGAGGCACTGTCTTAAATTGAATCTTATATATAGTCACTGTATTTATGCTATAGGTACAACCCCAAGCGTTAGGAGTCCACCTTGGGTCGTTACCATCGTATCCCTCAAGACTTGTTGGATACTTCTTAACATATACTATCTCGCCCTCTGCAGGCACATGCGGAGTAGGTATAGGTGCTGGCGCTGGAGCAGGTGTCTCAACCTTCTTCTCTATGATCTTAGTTCTATCCTGTACGTCTTTGACCTGAGTTTTAGTATCAGATACATCTTGCTTGATTTCTTCAGTTGTATCTTCTAGACCAGTGATCCGCTGTTCATGATCTTCCACCTGTTTAACAATTGGTGGCAGTGAGTCTGCTGATATTGAATCTCTGTTGCTGGAGTAGATAACCCCATTAGCAGTTAATGTTATTAGCCCTATGGCTGTACCAAATAATAGTTTCTTCTTCATGATTTAATCCTTGTTTAGTTTAGTAGCCCTATTATATAGGTTATGTTGGTATATGTCAATACCAGTTGTTAGCGTATGAGTGAGCTAGAGCTTTGTTGTATAGCGTATAGCTCCTACTAGGTATTCAGTAGTGCCTGGTGCTCCCCATTTTCCGCAGGGTAAAGACTGGTACACCCCACAGGCGTTACTAGACTTATTCCTAGCATTATGGTTGCATGAGCTTTCTCGCATAGCTAAAGTTATGGCACTATCTATTTCATGAGATTCTACACCTAGTGATAGCATTTGTGAACGTAGAGCCTCACATCCACTAGCTAAAGCACCAGCTGTTTGTGTCCCAGTAGCCTTTTTAGCCGTCTGAGCGAGCTTTTCTTGCTCTTTGGCTTGTCTATCAAGTTTAGCCTGTAATTCACGCTGTAGACGCTCTCTGTCTTTCTCAAGCTCATCAATACGCTTTTGTTGTTCTTCTTTTTCGGCTTCGGTATTAGCTTTATGCTCCAAAACCTCTTTGTATCGATTATCCAGCTCTATAAGCTTGGACTCATTTGATTTAATTTCTAAACGTTGTATCTGCTTTACTTCCCTGTCATGCTTTATCTGATTAATCCCTAATGAGATAAAGCCCAGCAGTGCTATTGCTAGTACTACCTTAATAAAAGTTGGTAATTGCATAACGGTGGTCGTTGCAGGTTAGGATAGTCTCAAGACCAAAAACTCCTTTGTTAATGTATTATCTATTATAGACTATCGAGTGAATTTATTGACGAGCGTGATTGCCACCCAGATCAATGCTGGTAGTGTCATAGCCTTGGCGATAATATCATCAACGCCCATTAGTACGACATAGGCCATGAATGATACACTGGCGACTACAAAGAGCTGTAATATGCCCATTATCTGGCTTTTGCTAGTATTAGTTGATTTAGTTGTTTTAGGTTGTTTTTTCACAATGTCCCCCTTGTGATTAGTTAATAGTTTGTGTTTTGTTAAACACAGTTGAGTTGTTACCTACGTTTGTTCTTACACGCCTTACACGCTCTTTTGCCATCTTTCCTCATGTAGAGATTTACTCCTGAAAGTGCATGGCCCCATTTGCATATGGTTTTACTACGGTTGTAGTTCTTTCCACGCCTAATGTTCTCTTTCTGGGTAACGGCCTCTAAATGATTTGGATTGACACAGGCTGGCACTCCACACAAATGGTCTATCACTAAACCATCAGGTATTGCTCCTTTAGCCATTTCGTAGCTTAGTCTGTGGGCTAAGACACTTTTGTTAGTTCTAAGCCTGAACTGTCCATAACTCTGCTGATTATGCCACGCTTGCCACAACCAACATGAGTCTGTTTTATCTACTTTTGACCAAAACCTGTTTTCCATGAATACATTATATAAGTGTCCATAGAACAGTGTCAAGTGCTATGGCAAGTAGTCTGTGTGTCCTATTGCAACGGTACCCGTACTAAGTTAATTATTCTTAGCTAGACCTAGTGGACTACTCACGATAGCACTTGTGTAACCACTCTCAGTGTTTACGATATTTCTATCGTGCTTACATTATAGCTTATGTTTAGTAAAAAGTCAAGGGTTTTATTGCATAATATAGAAAAAGAGCCTCAGAGGGGGCTCCTCGGCTCTTTGGCTAGGTGCTAAACAAGGATTCTAATAAGAAATCTCCTAGCCGTTTAGATTGTAGCATAAAGTTATAAAAAAGTGGTTGCTTATGTTAGTAACATAAGCTATAATGTAAACATAGTCGCTAAACAAGGACTAGGCAGAGGTCGAGATGATTAGAGCCTCACCCTTAAACGCTATAAAGGACATCTCTGCCAGATTATCAAATTAAAAGAAGGGGGAAGATATGAAAGAGATTTGTGAGTACTGTGGTAGTACTTTTGATCTTACTAAAGGCACTTGTTGCGATCCGTTCGATACGGAGGAAAGGCTATGAAGTGTATAGACATCACCACGCCAGTTGTTTATAAGTGGCAGAGAAGCTTGGCAAAACTTATGTATAGCATTACTGCTTTGAATCAGTATGTCGACGAACAAGTTGGTCAGAAGATAACAATTAACTATATTGAATCAGTAGACGAGCTTGGCACACAAGACGGTTCTACTTATACAGTTAAGCCAGTAGATGACTGTAGCTGTGAGCCAGATTTACAATGCTATATCCACGCTGGATACTTTACGGAGAAACACTAATGAATGACAAACTAATGAAAATACAATCAGAATTAAAAGCCCCTAAGAGCCAACGCAATAGCTTTGGTAACTACAACTACCGAAGCTGTGAGGATATTTTAGAAGCCGTTAAACCTCTACTAGCAGAACAGGGGTTAACACTTATCATATCTGATGAAGTGGTTAATGTTGGCAATCATAACTATGTTAAGGCTACAGCCACGATTAGCGACGGTTCGGACATTATAGAAGTGTCTGCATACGCTAGAGAGGCAGAGACTAAGAAAGGGCAGGATGATTCACAAATAACTGGATCGACTAGCTCATACGCTCGTAAATACGCTCTAAACGGTTTATTTGCTATAGATGATACAAAAGATGCAGATAGCCAAGATAACACGCCTAAGACAGCCAAAAAGCCTACACAAGCAAAACAAGACCCATTAGCTGTTGCAAAGAATAACTTACAAAAAGCTCTAAAGAGTTTTGGCCATGATAACGAAGTTAAGATGAAAGTAGCCATAGAGAAAGTTCTAAAGAAGCCTACAGTTGATACAGTAGAAGAAGCTAACGAAGTAATGCAAGCACTAGAGGATGGTTTAATATAATGGCTAAGTTCAAACACAACGAAGAAACGCTACACGTTCTTAACGACTTAGACAACAGGCTAACTCAACTAATAGAAGCATCTGAAGCTAATGACAACGACCAAAGAGAGATTAGAGCATTCCAATCAGCACGAACACTGATAGAGCAATGTAAGACAACTGGTCATGTATTTAGGGGAAATGAGTACTTTCCAGATGGTTTAATCGGTTACTATAAGACTCCTTCATATATCAATCCACTGAAAGTCATCAAGGAGGATGTTAATGATTAAAACCATAAATAAAGCAACAGGTGAAGTCATTGAGCTTGATGCAGATACACCAGAGCAGATAGTAGAAGCTTGGAAAATAGCTCAAGAATATGAGAAAGCAGCTAAAAGTCTTAAAGACCAGCTAAAGAAAATAGTACCTAGTCTAGTCAATGATGACGGCAAATCAGATGAAATTAACAATGCAGTATTTAAGATAAACACTATACAGCGTATGACTTATGACAAGTCAGTTGTTAGACAGGTGCTAGATGAAGATGTGTTTGATCTAATGACGAAGATAGATAAGACCAAGTTAGATAATTACATAAAGGACAACCTATCGGAGCTTGGCGACATATCTACAGAGCTAAGAGCAAGTTTAATCCCTGACGGCAAACCCTATCAGGTTATTAGACTGGAAAGGCTATGAAAAGGTTTATAGAGGGTATCAAGGACAATCTTGATTTGATAGTAGCAGTAGCGTTAACGTCAGCAATAGCTTTGATACTGCTACTATGGCTAGTGCCTACAATGGTCAAGGCTGGCATGTACGCAGGTATAGGTATAGGTGAAATGTTAACTAAAGAGGAGAAATAAATGGCAGGTAAACCAAATACTAAATGGAGAGAGACAATGATTGCAAAGTTCGGCAGTGAAGAGGCCATGCTGGAATGGATGAGGTCAAATGGTGCTAGGGGTGGCAAGATTTCAAAAGGTGGTGGATTTGGCTCTGAAAAGATTGGTAAAGATGGTCTGACTGGACGCGAAAGAGCTGAAAAGGCTGGATCGATTGGTGGCAGAAATAGCCGTCCGAGTGTCAAATCAGAAATGTACTATGAAGACACTCCAAAGAGCAGTTACTTTACTAGTGCGATTCGCAAGCTAAAGAAGTGAGTTATCCACAGCTAAAGATTTGATTCAAGATTATAGCTTATGTTATGATTAAGGTACTAAACTAAACAAGGATTAAAATATGAATAAAACGGTTAAACGATTGATAGTCATCGGACTATTCGTAATGGCTCTAGGTATAGGACGTATGATATACAGCTACGCCTATACAGGCTATGAAGTGAAAAGAGCTTCTGAAGGCGAGGATATCAGTATCTCGGATATGACCAAGGAGCAGTATATACAACAGGTCAAAGATAACGGTGGTGACGCTATTGAGGTCTGCATCTATGAAAAGCTTATAGACGACTATGGAGTCAAAGAGACGCTAAAAATGGATATGAGATCGGTCACCAATAGTAATGATGTTGACCCACGTGTCTATTCAATAATGCAGGAGTGTCTATGAGGATTGCAGTTATAGCACTAGTCCTAGCGGTGATACTGACACTAGCATCACTATGGGGGCTAATTGATAGAGTTAGGACATTAGAATACTGCTTTAACACTCCATTAAGTGAAAGAGATGAGGAGAGGTGTAGATGAGGGAAATAAAGTTTAGAGCATGGCAACCACATAATTCACTTCACAGAAGAATTGGCATGTATGAGGTTGAAAGCCTAGAGTTCTATACAGATAACGAGATTACAGGTGAGGCGTTCTTGAAGAAGCCTGGTGAAGAAAAAGCAAAGTCAAGTGAGTATATCAATGAGATAGTATTAATGCAATACACAGGCCTCAAAGACAAGAACGGTGTTGAGATATATGAGGGGGATATTATAGCCGGTAAGTTTAACGGTGAATACATAGAACGAACTCACTGGAAAGGCGAACCAGATATTGTCGCAGAAGTTTACTGGGATTACTCAGGCTTTAGACTTAGAGCCAAAGGTAAAAAAGACCAACGCTATGCAGATTTTCAAGACTTCCTACTTCAAGAGGATTGGGAGGGTGACAGATTACTTATGCTAAGTAATAGCCATACTGAAGTCATAGGCAATATCCACGAAAACCCAGAACTAATAAATAACATAGAGAAAGGAAAGTAAGATGATATTTAGCATTCTGATAATAGTACTGCCAATAATTGTTTTTGTTATTACGCTAGTGAAGTATGACAAGTGGTGGGGATGGTTTGAGGCAGTACTAGTCTCATTCTTATCCGCTGGAGCGACATTCGCATTGACTGTAGTATTGGCACTAATCATAGGTGTTTTCGTACCGAAGCACTTTGAGTACACCAATATAGAGCTATATAACCTTAAAGACGGTTCTAATATAGAAGGCTCGTTCTTCTTGGGTTCAGGTAGGATAGATGAAAAGCTAGTATACACCTTTTATGAGAATGTAAACGGTGGAGCAAAGTTAAATAATGCTGATGCAGATAAGGCTATTGTTTACCAGGGTAACATAGATAAGCCATACGCTAAAAGGCAAACTAGCTGTGTATCTCATTGGTCGTGGCTAACCAGCTGTGTCTCAGATAAAAGAATTACAGAGTTTCATGTACCAGAAAACTCTATTAAACAAAACTTTGTATTAGACGCAGAATAACCCCCCTGGCATTGTTCTCGCAACATGTAAGACCAGACATGGGTAGCTAATCCTTACGAGAGTTAGCTACCTACCTTAAAGCGATTGGCTTCGGTAGGGTTGCCGTATGGTATGCCCTCCGACCAACAAAGAAACAAAGATAGGCTTCATGCCTAGTCGCTTGCAAACATGATGGAGGTTGTAGAACTGGTGATCTAACTGGTCTCATAAGCCAGATAAGAGGGGTTCGATTCCCCTACCTCCTACCAAAACCTTGACAGGATAGCTCAGTTAGTAGAGCCGTTACTTACATAACGAGTGTTGTCGCAGAGGAGAGATTGATACCTAACTTCTGGACTGTAACATAGGACTTATCACCCGAGGCGTTGGTGCAACTCCAACTCCTGTCACCAAAACCTTAACAAATAGAATCTTGTGTGCTGGAGCAAGGTGAACACCCACCTCTTATGGACATAAGCAGAGCGTAAAGGGTTGCCGTATGGTATGCCTGGGGTATGACCTATTAAATTAGATGGACTTATGCGTCCTTGCTCCAGCTACAGGATTCTAAACAATAGAACGTGTGACGTTGATTACTATGAAGAGGATACTAAATTCGGTTGGAATGAGGCGTTGAAAGAGTTCGAGCAAAACCTATTAAAAGCATTGGGAGGAAAATAATGAGTAAATCTAACGCAACAGAAATAATAGCAATCTTATGGTTGATAGCCAGTACACAAGTAACAGGTGTATGGCACTGGGTGCTCTTGGTGTTAGGGATTGAAAATATCATTGAGAGTGTCGTATTTGCTTTTTTACACAGGGAGAGTAAATGAGAGTAACTAAACGATACAACCAACATCGCAGAGACTTAAAATTAAATGGAATGCGACGAGCACTGCTGTAGAAGTCGTGGACAGCCAGCTTAGAACTATTAACAACTCAATCATACCCGAGGGGAGTCATCTAAAGTACCATACGACTTTGTAACACTAAGAGAAAGGAGTAGATGATGAGTAAGGAACAAGCAAAGGAGCCTATCCATGCATAAGATTAACCACGCCAACATAAAAGAGTGGGCGAAAAACTACGACGGCCCACTGTTTGACGGTATACTTTGCGACCCACCCTATGAACTAGGCTTCATGGGTAAGAGTTGGGATAGCTCAGGTATAGCTTTTGACGCTGAGATGTGGGCAGATATACATAAACTACTTAAACCAGGTGGACACCTATTAGCTTTCAGTGGAAGTAGAACCTATCACCGTATGGCAGTAGCAATAGAAGATGCAGGGTTTGAGCCAAGAGATATGCTGGTTTACTGTTACGGCTCAGGATTTCCCAAGAGTCTCAACATAGGAAAAGCCGTAGACCGATTACAAGGGAATGAGAGGGTAGTTACTGGAAACAATCCAAACTTTAGACCTGTATCGGGCAAGGAGGGCTATCTAGGTGAAAGCAATTTCAGACAGACCGATGGTATGTCAGTGAAGACCAAAGGCACTTCCGAATGGGAAGGCTATGGCACAGCACTAAAACCGGCAATTGAGCCTATCATACTAGCCAGAAAACCTATAAGTGAAAAGAATATAGCCCTAAACGTACTCAAACACGGTACTGGTGGGTTGAATATAGATGGTACGAGGATAAAGACATCTGACAGCTTAGACGGTGGAGGAACA
>ERZ724522.239-NODE-239-length-37698-cov-6.160083_pt1 | contig 37698 bp, 39 predicted proteins | sample MGYA00376055_ERZ724522 | MGnify/ENA primary metagenome ERZ724522 (study PRJEB28724, sample SAMN07190884) | wastewater metagenome | isolation source: effluent of sewage treatment plant in Hong Hong | place: Hong Kong | collected 2016-03-17 ...
TTTCCTATGAAAAGACATAGCTATCAAAAATATGAAGAGTCTAAACCTACTCTTACTAGACAAGTAATAAACAGAAAGATGTTTATTATATTAGATATAAAAAAGAAACCGTTAGTAAGTAGAGAAGGGCACTTATATGTTTTTTATAGATCTAGAGATGCTAACAGATTCATATACAGAAATAAGGCTGCAGATAAATGGAGAGTAAAAATAGTACAACTGGATATTATAACGCTCTAGTCTGGCTTTTAATGACAGACTATGAGAAAGATAAAGGCTATACCCCATCTAAATATTTAATAGATACTATAAAACCAAAAATAATACAAGGTACTGATCTTCCACTAGAAATAGTGGACAGTACCTTATTTGATTTTACTATAGCTAAAGGCCTCAATGATTTCTTTGATTTGTTTTTTGACAAAACAAAACCATTCGAAAATGCTTTAATAATACTTTCTTTTAGTAAAGAGAAATACATAGTTAGAGATTTTTACTTAGCTAACTTAGCAAAGAGTTATACTTGTTGGGATGTGGCTTATATAAATTGTCCTTGTCCTAATAAAGTAACTACTAAAGTTTTTGACTATATTATTGGTCCAGATGAGCTGCCCAATAAACTAACTAAGATAATTAAACATGAAAATTAAAATAAAAGACATTCCTTCTGGAGTTATGTTTTATCCTATAGGTCCAACACAAGAAGATACTACAGATGTATATCAAACTTTCATGTTAGACGGAGGATATACTTTACAAACAACTAAGTATGTATGTGTAAAAAACTTAACTAAAACAAAATACATATATTGGGATGCAGACATTTACGTAAATAAAATAACATGATTTTTGTATTCTTTTTATTACTAAGTCTTGTCTTAGTTTTCTTTTTGGGAGTCATACTTTCTGCTTATATGAAACTTGACTGGCTCAAAAAGTATAAAAGTTTATGTATACATGAGAACGAATACACAGTAGTATTTGGAGGCGTCTATAAAGAAGACTTAATTACTGCAAAGTGTAAGAAGTGTAAACAAGAAATTATTTATTTCGGTCGTTGCACAGTTTGGTATACATATCCAGGAGGAAGGTGTAGTCCAACTATGGAAGGTATGTTATCAGGTATTTGGTATCAAGAGAAGGCTATTGCAAATGGAACACTACAAAGAAAACAACATAACAATTAAAATTTTAGATAATTATTTAAAAGATGTTTTAACATATAAAGTAATAAGTTATAAAGATGTGTGGGTATTAGAAGAATATGATCCGTGGATAGATGAGCCTTTTACTGAAAAAGAACTTAAAGCAATTGAAGAAGCTTTGAAAGGTCCTTACGAAGATTTTTGATATGACGCCTAAACAATTAGCTAAGTTAATAGTCCAATACCATGAAACAAAGAATGATCCTCCAGACCCTAAATGTGGGAAATGTAAAGGGACTGGAATATATGATTGGTATGGAGAGGAAGAATTCCCATGTTCTTGCATCGAACTTTAGAAGAATTTTTAAATAAATGTATAAAAATAGCAAAGAATAATGACAACAAAAAAATCATCCAAAGCCTACACTCTCAGAAAGAAGTCTGAAGAATATGTAATGTTGGCGAATAAATATTCGCCAGACAAGCACGTAATAAAAGATCCGGTTAAAAAGCAAGTAGATATTTCTGGTTGGCATGTGTCTGAAAAGATAGATGGTGTCCGTGCCATCTACGATGGCGGTACTCTTTACTCTCGTAATGGCAATAAGCTTTACGCTCCTGATCAATTTTTATCTCTTTGTAAAACAAAGGATAAGCTTGTATTAGACGGAGAGCTTGTTCACTTGGATGGTTTTCAAACTACTGTTTCTATTGTAAAAGATCAATCTAAGAAAGCTACTTGGGAATACTGGTCAAAAATTATATATGTTGTCTTTGATTATAAGACAACTAAGAAAATTACATATGAAGACCGGCTGGCTAAGTTAAAAGAAAATAACTTAGACACTACTTTCAATATAAGTATTCTCGAACCAATTACTACTGTAAAGACAGAAAAGACAATAGCCCATCAATTAAAGATTATAGAGAATAAGGGCGGAGAAGGACTCATACTAAGAAATCCAAAAGGTCTTTATGAAGTAGGTAGAAGCTGGGATTTACTAAAGGTTAAGTCTTTTGTAGACGTAGAAGCTACAGTATTACAACATGTCCAGGGTGAAGGCAAACACGCCAATCGTCTAGGTAAACTTATATGTAAGTTAGATAATGGTGTCGAATTTGAATGTGGTACTGGCTTTACTGACGAAGAAAGAGAAAATCCTCCTCCCATAGGGTCTACAATAACTGTTAAGTATTTTGACTTAACTGATTCTGGTAAGCCAAGATTTCCAATCTTCATAACAGAAAGATCTTATGAGTAAGAAGAACAAAATACAAGAACCGCATGTCCCATTAGATAGATATTATGTAGGTATTAATCAAAAGTTTATAGAAAATATACATGACTATGATGACAATTTTAGATATGTAAAAGAAAAATATAAGACAGATATAGATCCTTATATATTTAAGAACAATAATAAACTAAGAGCATCAGATAGAATAGATGTTATTTATTGTGAAAAAGATTTATTAAAAGGTAAGACCGCGGCTTGGCTTGTACATGTTATTTACTCAAGTGGAAATACCTATGATTATAAGATAAATGGTTATTGGTCTTTAGTGGCTTTGTTTCCTCTTACTAGACTACATGAAGCAAGGGAATTATCAGATTATTTATATACTGTAAAAGAAATAACAACTACATACTTTACTACATCTAGTGGAAGAAAGATAGAAGTATATCCTGCTTGGACTGGACACTTTGATCAACTAGAAGAAGTTAGAACAGAAAAGGTAAATCTCAACGATGAATTGGCTTATATACTTTAACAAGAAAAACATAATAGAAAAGACATATGATAAAGAAAAGTTTTATCAGCATGTCCTTTCTTCAGGCTTTGAAAATATAGATACTCAAGTTTATGATTCTTGGGGAATACTTAAGGTATATGGAACAGAACAGTCCATAAAGTTATTTAGAAATACTATTAAAGATTTTTATACTTTTGATAACTTAACCGTTCACTTTATAGGATAATGACAAAGACTTATTTAATAGATATAGATGGTACTTTATTAGAACATATTCCTGACTTTAAAGATATATGCTCTCACACAAGCCTAAGAGCATTACCCGGGGCTAGAGAGAAAACTAGCCAGTGGCACTGTGAGGGACATGTTATAATTATTATTACTGCTCGCCCAGAGGGGCTCCGCAAGCTAACTGAGCTGCAATTGTTCAATGCTGGTATTATATATGATTCTCTTATAATGGGTGTTGGTGCTGGGCCTAGGATCCTTATAAATGATCATCTAGAAGGAACTGAAAACAAAGCAGTTGCTGTAAATGTAATAAGAAACGTGGATGGAATAATAAATGTTAACTCCTAAAAAGAAAATAAGAGTTGGTGATTCTACTAAGATAGATAATATAGTTTATGTAGTAGAAGAAATGTTTATTGCAGATTTTACCCGTTGGGTAAGATGTACTTCTCATAGAAAGAAAGGTACTGTAACATATACTGAGCTATCTCAAAGAAAGAAAATGACATATTATGATACCAACAATCATTATTTTACAGAAAGAGAATGGCTAAGAAATATTAAGAACAAATGACTTCGTTCCCTTTAATTTATAGCTTTTCTCCTTTCAGTATCTTACCTATTGAGGAAGATACCAGATATAAATGCAGTGCTTGTTATTCTACCTTGTTTTATCTATGTAAGGAAGAACAAAAAGATAATGAAGAATCAGAGCACTATAAATATGGCAACTATTCTATTTATTATTATATACAATGTTACATTTGTAATAATCTTGTTGATTTAAGGTATTTTTCTTCTAACCCTAAAGATAAAATAGAACATAATACACTTTGGGTGTAAGATTAAAATGAAAAGACATACTCCATCTAATTTATATTTTGGTTCTTCTGATATTCAAAAAAACAGATATTACTTATACTCTATAACCACTACTAAAGAAACACAATATGCTTGTGAGGCATGTCTTTCTTATATATTTGTTGTAACTGAGATATCTCTGGAACGCTCATCTGGCACCTTAAATATGTATGGTATTTTAGGAAAATGCTATATTTGTAACAAAAAGATTACTGGCTTTTTAACAGGAGATTTACCTTCTTTCTGTGAAGTTAAGCAAATAACTATTTAATATGGATATGTATACACCAAATCAATTATATTATAGCGGCAATTTTCTTTATGACAACATTTGTAATTTATATAATAAATTAAAAAGAGGACCTACTCAATTTTTTTGTCCAGATTGTAATACTGGATTATTTAAATTAAAATATATAGAACCTATTGTAGATGAAAAGCCGGATGTAGAAGGTAAAATAAGATACTACATTAAAACAAACTGTTATGTATGTAATCATTTAGTAACAGGTAGGATAAAAGAAACTACTCCTTGTTTTTCTATTGTTAAATTGACATGGATCTAAAACAAAAATTAAAAACAATCCAAAAGCTTGAACAAGCATTTATAAGACTTTCTGCCTCTTGTCGTTACGAATTAAGTAAAAATACTTTGTATTATTGTGAAGATTGCCAATGTTCTATATTCAATTTTATCAGAAATACACATAAAAAACCTTATACTAATTTAGAAATTGATGCCGAATGCTATATTTGTTTAAGAGGTTATACTTTTGTTTTTTATGGCAATCCTGATCCTTTTGACATAGTAGATACATTAATAATTTAAATGAAAGAAAAGCTTCATACATCAGATATAGTACGTTGGTCTGCTCATATTGAGCATTGTTTAGACACATACCCTGCTTATGCTTGTTGTTGTTGTGGCCAATCTCTTTTTATTTTTGAAGGAATGGAAGTCGATAGCAATGCCTTTGGTATATATACTAGTGTATATGTTTCTAAATGTTACACCTGTTCATATAACCATAGGTTTCAATATAGATTAAAAAATAAGCGTCCTTTTGAAATAGTAAAATGTCTGATGATTTAACAATTAATGTTGGAGACTATTTTAAGTATTTTATTTCATATGCGCCTTATAAATTTTCTTGTTGTAGATACTGTCTTAATGCAATATATATAATAACAAAAATAGAGACTCATTTTAATTATTTTACTGTTATCTGTTATATTTGTAATCAACCATATTCATTTACTCTTAATGATTATGTAAAAAATTGTTGTAAAAAGATAGCGTATATAAATATATGAAGAGAATAGCAGTAACTATAGTTTTAAATGCTGAGCATCATATAAAAAATCAATTCTTTGATGAGTATCCATTTGATGAATGGATCTTTGTAGAAGGCGCTAGTCAAAATTCTTTCTGTACTTCCTGGTGTAATTCTATGCCAGAAGAGTACCATACTAATGGTACTTCTACTGATAACACAATACAATTACTAGAACAATATCAAGAATTTTATACAAAGACATCTGATAAAAAAATAACTATTATCCGCCCTTCTGGTTTATGGCCAGGTAAAGTACAAATGTTTAATACCGCACTGGCTACTATACAAGAGCCTTGCTATCTATGGGAAATAGATATAGATGAGTACTGGGATAAGAATCAACTTACAAACGCAGAACGTCTTATAGAAAATACTAAGGCAGACTCCGCAAGCTTTGCTTGTAACTACCTTTTAACAGATCAAATAATTGTTAGAGGGGAATGGGGTGAGTCGCCTGGGCACGGTTATAGAAGGCTCTGGAAGTACCAACCTGGGATGAAGTTTATATCCCATGAGCCTCCTGTGCTAGAAGGATGTACTAGAATCCTTCCTCCTTTCCTAACACCCAAGTTTGATCATCTCTCATACTACTATGAGAAGGATGTTATATTCAAATCTAAGTGGTATGGTAAGCATGAAAACATACATAAAGGATGGACTAATATTGTTACAGGTAAACAGCTATTACCTTGTAAAGTATCTGCTCTATTCTTAAGAGATGATCTTCCTAAAGACTGGTCAGAAAGTTTAATAACATACCGATGAACGACAGACTTAACTACTGGAACAATATGATTAATACTTATGATTTGGACACACTTGCTAAGGATTTGAACGCAAGCTGGGATCCAATATCAAAAAAGTATACCAAACACCATGAGATTCCTATTAATATTTTAAATCATTTAAAAGACAAAGTATCTAGTGTATTAGATTTTGGATGTGGGTTAGGAAGAAATTTACAGTATCTAACTACAACATTTCCTTATGCAAACGTGCTAGGCTATGATATCCCTTCTATGATAAATAAATATAAACAGTTATCTATGCCTTACGAAGTCACAGATGATTGGTCTTACATAGAAGGATTAAAGCCAGATCTTATCTATAGTTGCACTGTTTTACAACATTTAGATTTAACAGAACTAGTTAAATTTCTTAACTTTGCCGCTATGAATGCAAAATATGTATATCTCCATACGCGGTGCTACAACGATGTAGCTCGTGATTGGCGTAATGCTAGGGGTGGGATTAATGTTGCTTCTTTATTCCAACACAAATTTGAGATAGTAGAATGCTCTATAGACATTAATAAAATAACATCTTTACAAGATGAAACCCATTATGATATTTTATATAGAACAAAATGATTAATAACAAAACAATTACTTTATTTGCTTATTCTTGGGGAACACATATAGATACTACTAATCAAATAATTAATCATTGTAATAATATATTTCCTTTTTTTGACACTACAGTCCATTGTATCTTTAATGAATCTTCTGGTCAAGAGTATAATAGATTTATTGTAGAAGATTTAAATAGTAAGATACATACTGATTTTGTATTGACTATACAAAACGATGGATGGATAATCAATCCACAAAAATGGAATAACAATTTTTTATCTTATGATTATATAGGTGCTCCTTGGCCTTGGCGCAAACTAGTAGGCAACGGCGGCTTCTCTCTTAGGAGTAAGAAGTTTCTAGAACTTTCATCTAGGTTAAAGTATAACCCTAACCACCATGAGTATCCTTATTGTCCAGAAGATTACTTCATGTGCGTTATGAATAGAAATTACTTTACAGACAATGGTTGTATGTTTGCTGATATTAAGACAGGGTTAGAGTTCTCTTTTGAACACCCTATGTCAGAATATCCACAACATACAATAAAAGACTCTTTTGGTTTTCACGGGAAACACAATTTATGATTTATACTTTTGTAAGACAATGCAATTACTCTGCAAACTCAGTTAATAAAGAAAGACCTTCTTGGTACTCTAAAGAAAGAATTTGGCAGAATTTGTTAAAAACATCACCACAAATGTCTAACGATATAACTATAATTTTTGATGGTACTCCAAATTCTAATCATTTTTTATTTAACTATAAAGGAAAAATGATATGTAAACAAGGAGGCAATGATGCAGCATCTTTTAGAAATACTTTAGACTATGTAATGAGTCTCAATTTAAAAGATGAAGACATAGTATATTTTTTAGAAGATGATTACTTACACTTACCAACTTGGACTGTTGTATTAGAAGAAGCTTTTAAATATACAAATGCAGACTATGTGACTTTATATGATCATCCAGATAAATACTTTTATACTGATTTAGTACCAGACTTTGGATATGAAAAATTAAAATCAACAGTATTTGTAACTCCTCATTCTCATTGGAGAACAGTACCTTCTACTACAAATACATATGCATCAAAATTTTCAACGTTAAAAAAGCATATATATACTCATTATAAATGGTGTGATCCAAGAAATAGTCCTATAACTTTAGATCATTTAAAGTTTTTAGATCTAGGTAATCAAGGTGCTACATTGATTAGTAGTATCCCTGGCTGGTCTGCACATATTGTCACAAACTATATGTCTCCTTTAATAGACTGGGAAAAAGTACAAAAACAAACAACATGAAGTCTTGCTTAATAGAAACAACTGGTTGGATTGGAGACATACTATTTGCTTTGTCTATTCCAGAGAAATTAAGAAAAGAAAACCCTACTATTTCTAGATTAGATTTCTTAATAGACAAGCCACAACCTTTTAACTTAGTTAAGAATAATAAGTTTATTGATAATGTTTACTTTATGAATATTCCACAAGATATATATAATATAAAGTACAAGCTTCCTATAATACAAGATAAATCTATTCCACCTACTATTCAATTTCAAAGAGCATGTGGAATTAAAAATTTATCTACTGAGTTTAAAGTACAGGTTGCCGACCAGACTGTAATGGATGTTAATAGTATGTTATCTTATATAACTAAAAAGAAAATAATAACATATCAAGGAGACTGGAATGACAGATACTGGGCCTTAACTGAGAAGGAAGCTGCAGAAAAGAAATTTGATCAGACTGGTGTCTATTCTTATTACAAAACTATTAGACCAGGAAATATGAATTATATAATTGCTAATTTGATAGATGCTCTTACTGACTATGAATTTCTATGTATTCATCCTTTTTCTCCAGATCCAAAGCAAAATACTGATCCAAGAGGGTTCGCTTCCTCACCTATTATTTATGAAAGAGCTGCTGCTGTTATTAGCCAATCTCATGCTTTTCTTGGCGCCGAAGGCGGCCTAACTAACTTATCTTCTGGCTTAGGTGTAAAAACTATTTATACTACATGTCATATGTATCGTATGTATGGAGAACAAGGGGTTATAAGCCAATGCAAAGACATACAACTAGGCCCTGAGAAACTATTTCCTGGAAAAGGACACAAAGCAATATCTCCTTTTGCTTTACCTGATGAAGTAATAAAAACTATACTAAACAATATATGAATAAAATTCCTGTTTTTATACTTTCTTATACTGGGATAAATGAATTAGATAAGTGGCTTCCTACTCCACCATCTAATAATATTATCTATTATATTATTGATAACGGAAGACAAAATATTCCTGAAAGATTAAAACCGTATGTAATACACACTACAAAAGAAAATATCTTTTGTGCCGGAGGTTGGAACTTAGCTTGTTCTATTGGATTTAAAAGTCTAGGATATGACAAAATAATAATAACACAAGATGATCTTAAATTTGACAACGTTTCTTGCATTGATTGCTTGGGAATAACTAACCCTAATGCTATTGTTGGTGGAAGAAATGATTATTTCTTTTATTCTTTTTTTGCTTTACATAAAGAAACTTATTATACATTAGGTCCCTTTGACGAAAATTATTTATTTGTAACTTGTGAAGACGCTGATTTTTTCTATCGAGCACATTTAAAAAACATATCACATTTGTCTATTAATAGACACTTACCTAATATGAACTTAACATCTAAAGAACTTTCTTGGAAATATGGTAATTATGAATACTTAATTTCTAAGTGGGGTCCAGAAAAAACTTGGGGAATATATACTTATAAAACTCCTTTTGATGGAAAACCATATCCAAAATTTAGACAAGAATATTGGAAGTATTTTACAGAGAATAATCACAATAATTTTATGTCAGAAAATGAGTACGATAGATTTCTCTTAAACAATAAATAAAATATGATTAATAACAATCACATTAACATCAAATCATCTTTGTTTGAAGATGAGATAAAAAAAGTAATAGTCCAATATAATCTAGAAGAGATAATAGAAACAGGGACTAATACTGGAGTAGGTTCTACAGCTATTTTAGCTAGAATGGGGATCCCAGTTTTTACACTAGAATGCAGTCCAGCTAATGCTGAACAGGCCAAATTTAATCTATTTGGCAGCTCGCATGTTACTGTGATAAATGGTTTTTCTTTAAATAAGAAAGATATGATTTCTTTTATTCTTTCAGATAAAGCAAGTCATCCGCAAGATATAATGATAGATGCTTTAAATCCTATTGATTTTTATCTTAAAGAAATTAATTTTGATGTACCAGAAAATTTACTTCTTCCTTTAATTGAAAATGATAAAAGTCAATTAATCTTTTTAGATTCAGCAGGGGGAGTAGGTTATTTAGAATATCTAAAAGTTATGTCTCTAAGTAAAGAACAATTATCAAAAAAAGTATTAGTTTTAGATGATATACATCATGTAAAACACTATAGATCTGTTTTAGATCTAGAACAAAAAGGGTACTTAGTAAATAAGTACGACCGATTCTGTATAGTAAAACTATAATATGAAAATCTTAATTACAGGAGTAGCTGGGCTACTTGGATCTAGACTTGCAGACTACCTACTAGAAAATGTTCCCCATGATTTAATTGTGGGAGTAGATAACTTGTCTGGAGGCTATAAAGAAAACGTCAATAAAGACGTAATGTTTTATAAACTAAATCTGGAAGATCAACATGATTTAGCTTTACTATTTCGTTCTTATAATTTTGATTATGTTTATCACTTCGCAGCATATGCAGCAGAAGGATTAAGCCCTTTTATCAGAAATTATAATTATACAAATAACTTATTAGCTACAGCTAATATTGTTAATGGTTGTATAAAACATAATATTAAAAGATTAGTATTTACTTCTACCATGGCGGTATATGGAAATAATGTTCCTCCTTTTAAAGAGGACTATATACCTGCGCCGATAGATCCATATGGTATTGCTAAGGCAGCTTGTGAAGCTGACATACAAGTGGCAGGTATACAACATGGCTTAGACTGGTGTATTATAAGACCACATAATGTGTATGGTGCTAAACAAAACATATGGGACAAGTACAGAAACGTTTTAGGCATATGGATGTATCAAAGACTTAATGGTCTTCCATTAACTATTTATGGAGATGGAAAACAGACTAGAGCATTTAGCTATATAGATGACTGTCTTCCTTATTTAGCTGATTCTATAATTAACCCTGTATACTCTAAACAAATATTGAATATGGGCGGAGATGATTATACTACTATAGAAGAAGCATGTGATCTATTAATCAAAGTAACTAAAGGCGGAACAAAACAATTCTTACAACCTAGACACGAGGTTAAAGAAGCTTGGGTTACCCATGACAAGATAAAAAACTTAGTTGGTTTTAAACACCCTACCTCTTTAGAACAAGGACTTACTAAGATGTGGGATTGGGCTAAGGCCCAACCTATGAGAGAAAGAAAGTTATGGCCTTATTATGAAATAGATAATAACATTTATGATTTTTGGAAAATAAAACAATAAATGTATCATAAAACTATAATACTCCGTATATAGTATTTGAATCCGCACACTCAGATGGATACTTTAGACAAGGAATTAAATATCAACAGTGTGTTAAAAAATTAACGGATTTTGGATATACTCTATATCCACATCCTAATCAACTAGATACAATAGCTAAAAAATAATGACTACACCTTTAACTCTTACTACTCGTACTATTCGAGCAACGTTTAACAACGTTAAATCTTCTGTTCAACATCCAGATGGACGTTGGGAACTTGAACCTAATTCTCCTGCTGGAATATCTGTAGTTAATTATTCTACTACAGATGGAAACTGCGGTGCTACCGTAAATAGCCCGGGTCAAAGAGCCCCTGATGTTCAAGCAGTACAAGTACCTCCTGGACGTATCTTAATGCCCGGGGACGTTATGCTTGTCGCTAGTACTCTACCTGGTTCCGCCCAATGTGATGATATGACTTCTTTCCACATTGTTCCTTGGACACCAGATAGTCAATATTTTACAGGCCCGGCTTTAGGCTCAATCACTGCTCCTTATGTAGGATGGTCTAGAGCTGTAGTTCACTTTAAGCGAAGTGATATCCCTATGAATTTTTTCCCATCTGTAGTGGACATAGATAGTCTTCCTGTAAATTGGGCTGGATGGGGACAAGAGAAACCTACCATCCCTTGGCTACTATCTGAAATGGTAGCTGCTTATGACATAGGAGATGAGTGGGGCCTTACTGGTTCTCCTTCTAACTTATACCGACCATATGGTAGAGATTTTGCAAGTAGAGTTTCTATTGCACTTGTCATGCTTTGCTCTACTTTACCTGTAGAACAAAAGAGACCATTAGCAGAAAGACTATGCCAGATGGGAATAGATCTAGCGGGTGCATACTTGGATGGTCGCGTACAAACCAATAACGGCGGACACTTCCAAGGAAGAAAAGCTCTAATAGTATTAGCTTTGTCTTTACTAAATATACATCCACACGACTGGCCAATAATCCTTAAAGGAAGAATGCAAGAAGATTCTGCTTATGCAGATGTAGGGTCTATTCCTTGGGCACCAGGTTGGAAGTACGGCTGGCGCGGACATGAGTATCTGCCTCACGAGTGGGGAAAGCCACTATCAGAATGGAGCCGAGGAGCATACGGACCTGTCTGGTATGTTAATAACTATATGCAAGCTAATGCAGGACCGCAAGTAGGAACTGCTCTTGCTATGAGGCTATTAAAATTGACGCCTTATATGTCAACAGCTATGGACGGATTTGTTTCCCAGTGGATGGAAGGACCAACAAGTGTTGGTGCTAGAGCATTAGCTGCTATTGGGGCCAATGCTGGCTGGGGAGAAGATTATTCTCAAGGAGGAGCAGCAGGATTCTGTGCAGCAGCCTGGAGAAAATATTCAACTCATGTAGTTTGATTACGTAGAATAATCAAACAGTATTACTTTGTACTGTTTATTTTCATCAAAGGGGCGAGTGGTAACATATTGTACCTCGCCCTTTTCTGTTATATAAACAATAATTTCATCTTCAGCTAATGTTAAACTCTCCCAAGTTATTATATTGGGAAGAGGAATTCTCTCTTTAGTTGTTGCTGAAATCGCCGAGAACTCTGGGGTCGCCTCGTAAGAATTTTTTGATTCCTTCATTTATTTCACCGTCCATGTTATCAAAGCGTTTAAATATTTTATCAATTGCTCTGTCTTTTCTTATCCAACAAGTAGACTGAGGTACATTTAAATGCTCACTAGTTTCTAACCAAGTTAAATTTTTATTAAAAATACAATCTATAACGTCTGCTTCTTCTTTAGTTAGTATGTTTAAAATTGTTTTCCATACTATACTATCTTCTTTTGTCTCTTCTTTTTCTTCTATAATTAGTGTATTATATTCTTCTGTAGTAACATCATCAAGATATTTAAAACCATAAGATCTTATATGCTTTTCATCTTCTTCACAGTTCTTTCTAGGTCGCTTAGGAAGTTCAAATATAAAACCATGCATTCTCTGATATTCAATACAATAAAAATCTAAACATGATTTAAAATACTTTTCTGGTTTCTCTATTTGATTTTCTTTATCAGCTAATCTATTTGACATTATCTGTATAATTCTTTCAGATATATATTGTTTAATATCATCTATTGTATACCTATTAGGTATCAAATATTTTCTACCTATAGAATTAATAAGAGAATTAAACTTCTCCATAAATTCTTTTACAAAATTATTGACTATATCTTGGTTAGTCATAATTACTTATACGTTATATATTTATTGGTAGAGAATCTGACTCTATTGGATAAAGGAATTTATCTATATAAATACCTTGCCAAACTGCTCCATTTGCTACACAAGAAATAAAAGGTCGCACATCGCCGGTGTTACTATGTGGAATGTTAGTTGTTATATTAGTTACTCCAGTATAAGAACCAGAAATATTATAAAATTTAACACTTGTAGCGCTTCCACTTATAGCAAGCCATCTCCAGTTTAAAGTATGTGTTCCAGTAAGAAAAGTATTAACTTTTGTTCTACTATTACCAGAAGCGGTACATGCATACCAAGTATTGCCAGAAGAAGAATGATACTCAAAATATGCTCCATTTGCTATATCGTCTTCTGAGTTGAATGTACCATTACACATTCCTACCCTATAGATACAATTGCCTGTAGCTGTTGTTGCTATTTTAAAATAATAAGGCAGTCCATTTCTTAAGTTAAAACTATCTGCGGCTATAGTTCTCATGGCTGCTGAAGCTCCAGCTGTACTATTAGACCCATTAGTTGCTATAAAAACTCCTTGGCTATTTCTATCTGTTATAGATAGAGCATAGGCAGGATAAATATAACTACCTCCTACTCCATGCAGGTCTGCTGTATTAAAAAAGCCATAGTTTAAGAAATCTTCTATTTGATAGTTTACTTTAAGATTTTTTCTGGCCTCTTCTTTATTTGATAAATCACTTAAATTAAAAACAGATAATAAAACTCCTGTTACATTTAATGTAAAGTAGTTTCCTACTTCTGTTAGTAATAAAGTACTATCTATATTAGCACTATCTAAAAATAAAGCATTAACATAAGAAGCACTACCTGTATCATACATCAGGATATCGCCGTGAGAAGCAAAAGCATTTATAGCAACATCTGATAACTCATCTAGCTGGGTGGCCCCGCCAGCGCCTGCTGTACTGTTTACCCAGTTGGTTCCGTTGTACCTTATTACTTGATTTTCTACTGGACTACTAATTACAACATCACTTAATTGATTTAAAGGTATATTAATTTCTGACTGTGTAAAATGTATACCTGTAACTCCAGTATGACCTGTTACATATCCAGATACTAAACTATCTCTATAGATAAGTTCAGTATAAATAGGTCCGGCAATGGCAACAATAAGATCATTACTTACTGTAACAAAATCACTTACTTGACTAGCTGTTATAGAAATTTGAGACTGAGTAAAGTGAATGTCTGTTCTTCCTGTATGCCCAGTAAATCCAGTTAGTGAAGCCGCACCTATTTGAGATATAGTGACATTATGAGGATTGTTTGTGTTTCCTGTGTGTCCTGTGAATTGAGACACAGTAGGCGCCCCTACTTGTGACGCAGTTACAGCATGTGGATTTGCTGTATCTCCTATATGATCATTAAGTACAGTTATAGAAGCATCTATGTCGTCATGACTATTAATTCCAATAGCTTGTATGAATCTATGATCTATTGAATCTACTGTAAAATGTATAGTAGAATTTCCAGTATGTCCTGTTAAACCTGTGTATAAGCTTCCAGAGAGTCCTACATTGATGACTCCTGCGGCATCATTATACACTACACTGACTCCTAGTCCTCCGGTTATAGCGCTTCCTAAGGCATCCTGGGCGGCCTCTGTGAAGTCACTAATCTGACTACTTGGAATAGAAATCTGACTTTGTGTAAAGTGAATACTAGTATTACCAGTATGACCTGTTAATATATTAGTAAGATTTGTATCAACAGCTACAAGAGCAGCTAAGTAAGGACCTACTTCAGTTCCAACTATAGTAGCTACTGAAGAATTAAAGTCAGATATCTGAGAAGAAGGAATAGATATCTGTCCTTGAGTAAAGTGTATAGAAGTATCGCCAGTATGTCCTGTGAAAGTACTATTTGCTACACCGCTTAATCCAGTTAAAGCGCCTGCCAAAATAGCATTTACTTCTGTATCTAAGTCTGTTATTTGACTAGAAGATATACTTATTTCTGCTTGCGTATAGTGTATATTCGTAGTGCCGGTGTGACCAGTTAAAATATTAGTTATATTAATATCTGAAAAAACTAAAGCCTCTATAGGAGGAGTTACGATTCCAGTTACAATAGAAGAAGCAGCAGCATTAAAATCAGATATTTGACTAGATGGTATATTGATCTGTGCTTGTGTAAAGTGTATACTACTTGTGCCTGTATGGCCTGTAAACTGGCTAGTTGTAGGAGCACCTACTTGAGCTGCTGTAGTTCCGTGTGGATTAGAAGTATTATTAGTATGGTTGATTAAGGTAGGAGACCCTACGGTCAATCCTCCTCCACTAGGAACTCCAGTAAGGCCACTATTAAAATTAATTACAAAAGCATTAGGCAGATCAGGATCTGAACTTCCATATAATACGTATGGTGCATCTACAGGTGCACCACTACCTCCTGTAATTGTTCCTGTGAAAGCAGTACCTTCGTAAGCAGATATATGTATTGTCCACTGCTCTGGCTTTTCTTTGTATAAGCCATTGAGCCCCAATATCCCTGGTCGGGCAATTATGCTATAGACTTTTTCTGCTGTAAAATAAGAACTTACATCTATCTCTACGGTACGAGAATCACTAAGTAGAGTTATGTCTGCTGGATCTACAGGAGTAGATGTAGTAAATCCTTCTTCTATAGTAAATAGATTTGGTGTACTTTTTAGTACTGACTTATCTAAAGGAACATTAAACACTAATGTCACTTTATTTGGCGCAGATACATTAGGAAGTAAAGAATTGTTTAGTGGAAAGCCTCCAATAATCTGAGGCTCTAGCTTGGAAAAGTATATGATATAAATATCAGATAAGGTTTCACTAGTAGATGTAGAGGTATAAGAAATCAACATGTCATTAGTAATTTGACGTTGACTTAAATACTCAGATATACCTTGCTGTGGATTTAATCCTTTAGATAGTCTTAAAACACCTACTGTTACTTTTCCTCTTTTCTTCTTACTGTATTCTTCTTCTAAGTCTCCTATGTGTGCACTAGACAATCCGTGGAAGATGTATCCTCCTACTGGACTGTACTCAATTACACTACCATCTATTCTCTTTAAGTTATTAGTTATTTGATAGGTATGAAAATCTTCTGATTGATATAGTGTATCTACTTTTAACTTTAAGAAATAATTATTACTATTAGGATCTAGATATAGCTTTGAAACATCTATCTCATTTGTATCTATTTTAAATGTTCCACTTACAATAGATTTAAAATCAATAGGATAGTTAAATAAAAATCTAACATCAAAGTCATTAGAGCCGACATCAGATGTAAAAATAGCTCCTTGTCTTGGAGCTATTGAATCAAGTATCTTACTTGGATACTTGTTGTATAAAATAGTTATCTGAGTTACCGTCGGACTTAATACAACGGCTTCTATATCTTTTATAAGATATGCATCTAGCCCTATCTCTTCTTCTATATATCTAGAGATAAAGTCAAGAGAATCCCCTTTGTATACTTGAAAAGATTTAGACTTTAAAGTCATTTTTATTTAGGAAGAAAGAACCCTGACACCACGACTTTAGTGTGCGCCAGTTGTTCCAGTATGCCCTGTAAACAAGGCTAAGTTATCTCTAACTGTTTTATATAAGTTAGTATAAAGGGTTTGAAGATTATTTACTTTTTGTTTAAGATCTGTAACTACAGAATCTACAACATCAAATTGTTGATTCCATACAATATTTAATTGAGATATTGTATTTAAATCTAATTTAGAAAGTAAATCTTGAGACAAAAAAGTTACTTGATTTTCAAGTACTTCTACTCTTCCTGTTAAAGTCATTATACTGCTCCTAATGTATAAGAAAGTCCAATACCCCAAAGCCAAGGAGTGCATCCAACTGGATATGGAGATAGTATTCCGCCTGTGGAGGAAACATAGTTCATTTGGAAATAAGCATATAGAACATTACTATTAACTTGAATAGGAGAATTAGTTTGAGGAACAGTATTAGAATCACTATCCCAAATAGGATTAGTAAAGTTAGGAGAAGGACAAAGTCTTAAATGAACATGCCTCTTACTAAAATCTTCAGCTAAGAAATTAGGAGCTGCATTAATGTTATATAGGTTTTTAAAAATAGTACCCTGGGGAGCTGGTATAGAAATTAAAAAAGAGTTGTTGGTACCGAATACTGCCCCAGGAGTAAAAGATTTGTCATAGTCTACAAGCTTTAAGCTTAGTTCTTGTAATCCGTAATAGAATACTTTCTTACCATTTTCTTCTACCCAATTACGTTGTCTTAGTCTTATTTTTATTTGATCTACAATAGTAGCAGGAAAATGATATCTGCGCGCAACTAGGTTATCCGTAGGTTCAAAACTAGATACTCTAATAAAGTTATTTCCTAGATCGGATGCAGTTGCTAATTCTGTAACATCTACTGCTCCATTAGGAAATGGCACAACTTCTATTAAGTTAGCATTACTACTAGAACCTTCCGGTACTGTAACAGTAAGCTCACATTCTACTTGGTCTACTCTTGAATCAATAGGGAACTCTACTTTTCTAACCCAATATAAATCATTAATACCATTAAAAGCATACTCTGCAATACCTTCTACTACCTTGCCTCCGCGCTCATAGTTTGTAAATCCTTCCCCTTGATTCTTATCAAAGGATCCTAATACTTTTACAGATATAGTAGGAGTTACTAGTTTATTACTTATAAGGCTGGTAGAATAAAATTTGTTTTCAATACTATTAGGAGGAAGAGTTATCTCTCCATATTCTGCAGCTAGCATGGCAGACTTAGTATCATCTAATCCATTAGGAAAATCAATTCCTTCTGTATTAGAAAAGTCTATAAACCTATGTACAATAGAATTATATTTAACTGCAGCTTGTTCAGAATAGTTTTGTTGTTCACGTAAAGCATTTACTTGCCTACGTAAATGTGCATTCTCATTGTTTAATATTAGAATAGAATTAGTAAGGCGAGTGTTTAAAGAATTGACGACATCTGATATAGTTTGTATATCAGAAATAATTTCTTCCTGACTATCATTGAAGTCTGCACTTATAAGTTGTCCCCTGTGCCGGGCTGGCCGGAATGTGGAAATTTTGTCTACAATTCTTTTTTCTTCCATGGTACCTTACGCTGCGCTTATAGCAGTCATTATAACTTTAGTAACAATATTGATCCAAGCTTGCTGTACTGCAGCTTGTGCTTTTAATGCAGAGGCTACTCCTCTCATAGCTGCTTCTGCTTTTAAAGAAGCTACTATAACAGAAACATCTTCGCCCCGGGCCATTCTAATAGGAAGCATAGCAAGATCTGTAGTCATTGCTACGATGGCTGCTTTTTGAGCAGGATCATTAATTTGACTATTAATTGAATCAGTCAATTTACTGACTTCTTCTTTTACAATATCTTCTATTTTCATTACTTAGTTCCTAATACTTTTTCTGCTTCAGAAATCATAAGCTCTTCAGCTTCTAACTTCCGTAGTAAAGTAGCTTTATCTAGATCACTAATAGCAGGATTCTCTGCTATTAATTTTTGATTAAATATTTTATCAGCCTCGTGGCTCAGTCTGTGTGCAGTAACATATCCTCTAAACATAGGGTCTACGTTGATGCAGGACACAAGGCCAAGCGTTAGGATTAGTGCAAAAACATGTTTAACTTTCATTGGATTCCTCTTTGTTCAGGCTAAGTGCCTGATCTACTATTGATTTGCGGATCTTATTTTCTTCTACTACTTTCTTAGCTTCAACTTCGCTGTAACCTTCCGCCCCTATATAGATTAGGAATGGAGCCGTGATAACGCTTATTAAAGTAACAAGTTCATTAACATCTAAGTTCCATCCGGTCTTAGCGACTATAAAAGTTAGTAGGGAGCTTATAGCGGCTAGCACAGCAGCTCTAAACTTTTTTGATTTAAGGAGTTTTTCGTTCATTGTCTTTACTATTTGCTTTAAAGAAATCAGCAAACTGATTGTTCAAATTATTGACCAATGTAGAGGCAAAATCTTTATCTATTATAAAACTAATTGTATACTTATTTTTATCTTCTTGCTCTACTATATCAATGTTATCTAGCTTTATTTTTTTACTACTTCTAAGGTATCCTAAAAGTACTTCTTCTAGGAAGATTAAATCTTTCTCACTCATGATCCAACTCTTAACTCATAGTTAAACACTTTAGGTGTTAGGGAGCCATCTACTCCTTGAACTCTGTTCAATTCTATTTTTACTACAATAGAATTAATCTTAGAATCTGTTTCAACTTGTTCTGCCCAGTCGAACTTAAATTCTTCATTAGATGATGCCGGAGGATTTTCTTCATCAGAGTCCTCAGTAGGTATTTTTTGATACAGCTCGGAAGTTTCATTTGGCTTAAAGTTAACTACGATATAACTATTAAAAGGATCAGTGCTATTATCAATAGCAAAACTAGTATGATCAGAAAGTAATGTATTTACTTTTAAATGATTTAAAGACTTTTCTACAAGAGGTTCTCTAAAAGCCGTGATCTCATTAAAATATTGATTAAAAGCTTTAAAGATCTTTTTCTTATTAATATCTTTTAGTTGTATTACTTGGTCAATTAAATTACTTCTATATTGTCCATTTGTAGAAGGACTCTTAGATCTGACTATAAACTGTACCCAGCCATAAGAAAGAAGAGGAGTAGAAGTAGACTTAGTAAGATTTACTAATCCTTCTTTTGAGTTAACATAGAAAGACTCTCCTTCTTCTGAATCAACAATTAGTTTATTTTTCTTAGTAGTAGGATCTAAATCAAATTTAATTTGTACTCCATTATTAGAAGATACAAATGCCCAAGTGGTAAACGTTTGTACAGAAGAGGAACTTCCTCTATAAGAGAAGGACACATAGACAGATCCTTTAGTAGATATAGTGCCAGTAGGGATTCTTTGTATGCCTCCTGTATTTGGGTCTATAACATAGTCTCTTCCTTCTACATAGAATATTCTGCTGCCGCTAGTACTTGGTAAGTTACTAACTCTAATAGAAGACTTAATTATTTGACTTGGCCGTGTAGGTATATATCTGTATGTAATCTCTATAGAATCAAATGCACTATTAGAGGCATGGTCTAATATTATATTATTACCTTCTATTCTACTTACTTTGTGTGTTATATCTGGATCTACAGTATAAACAAACTCTAATAATAAGTTTATAACATTTCCAGATGCGTCTATTAGACTTCCTCCGTTCAATATATTGATTCTTCCGGTAGGTCTGGTCTTACCTCCAGAGTCTAATATTTCATAAGAATAATCTACACCATTGGTTAATATTTGTCCAGTAAGTAATCTAAGTACAGGAAGTTCTGTACTAATATTGCTTTGTAATACAAAGTTAGAAGAAGGTAAATATACTGTTCTAGAAGAGCCTAGAGAGAATGTAGAAGTCTGTCTAGCTGAACTAGTTCTGTGTATTACTTTATAGACAACATAGTTAGGTCTTGTGTCTAGATTAGAATTTTGAGTACCGGGCTGTGGCTTAAGAGCATGGCCTCTAGAACTATCATAGTAAGGCTGCTTCTCTACTTGTAGTCGAACTCTTCTTATCCCATCATCTGATACTCCTAATGCCGTTATAGTTGGAGCTTCTGTAATAGTTGTATAGATTGCTTCTAGATCTGCATGTTCAAAACTAACATAGTTATTTACTACATTAAGTATTTCAAAAGATCCAGTGTAGTCTCTATACCAATTATTAAATCCTCTATATAGTTTTGAATTACCAAAGATTATATCAGTAGATAGCGCCGGGCCAACTCTATAGAAACTCTTACCTTGGAAAGAACTACCATATACTTGTGGGGCGTCGTTACCATCTACAGGTGTCATAAAATTAATACTATTCTTAGTTACAGAATTAAATAAAACAATATTTGAATTACTAAGATTGTTAGACGTTCCTATTGGAGATATAGGAATAAAAGAACTTTGTTTATTATTTGAATCTATGCCCGCTATATAATACTGAGTATTGCAGCCAACCGGAATATGTTGATTAACATCAATAGAAACTTTACCTATTGATTCTTCAGAGTCAAAGCTAAAAGGCTTACTAATGTAAGTTGCTTTAACTACTCTTCCTGTTTGGAATGCAGCAAATCTCTTTAATCCAAATATGTATTTATACTTTTTATTACTGCCTTCTATTATTTCTTCATCTGCTTCTGACTTACTTAGTTTTATTTTTACATACTCTACTAAGGTTGTTTCAAAGTCAAAGCCATATACTTTTTTCTGATCTTCTATATCTACGCCACTCTCATATCCTAGTAGTCCAATATAATTAACATCATCATTAGAAGTACTAACTGTTATCTTTTGTTTCTTTGGGCTATATGGAGTGATCTCAAATCTAGATACAAAGAATTCAGAAGACAGATTTTCTACTTGTCTTAGAGCAAAACTAAACACAACATCTATCGGCCCATTGGTATCTGTAATAATTTCTTGTCCCCAAGAAGAAAGATTATCTGTAAATATTTCTCCAAACTTTGTACTAGGTATTTGTTTTGAAGATAATACTTTATCTGCAGGAGATACAAATACTTCTGTTGAAGTTTGATTAACTAAGTTACCTACATCTATTCTCTTTGTATTAGTTCCACCAAGAGGCAATGCTAGGCACTCTTCATTAAGATCTATAATATCTCTTGTAGATAACAATGTGTTTATTTTTGAGCTATCAGAAAAAGTATCTATCGCGCCATCGAAGTAGAAGTCTGCATCTTTAACAGTAAACAGTAAAAGCTCTAATTGAGCTTTAAGCTTATTAAGTTCTTGACTATTTATTTTATGAAACAAGTCTGCATAGTTTAGTCTAGAACTAGATTCTGTAAACAAAGTAATAAGTTCTTCTTCAAGAAGGTCTATGTCAAATTTAATTTGACGCATGGCCTTATTGTAAGCTTCATTTTGAAATACAGTTTTAAAGCTTTGAGGAATGTATTTATAGGTAATATTATTCTTATTGCCTATAGCTGCGCCTATCCTTTGAGATATATCATTTATATTAGGTAGACTTCCTAACATGAGATATCTAAGTATCTCAGAAGCTAGAATTTTTTGATACTGTTTACTATAGATGCTCATTGTTTATGGATTCTTTTTCCAATAAGGGTCTGAATTAGATGTTCCTGCTTGGTATACTGTGTAGTCTGTAGAAGAAGTGGGAGTGTTTATTATAGTCCCTATCTGCGTGCTTGTCCATGATTTATTAACATCATACTCTTTATAATCTTTATATATTCTTGTATCTATAGTATATGGATTATTTTTTCTTTCTAGTGTTCTCTTTAATACTTCTACTACTTCTTTTAGAACAGATATCATTTCTTCTTTAGCTTCAATCTGTGCCATCAATTTACTTACGTCTTGCATTATAGTGACTCCTTTGGTGTCATTAAGATTCTATACGATTTGAGGACCGGGCTATAACCACTTGCATCTGCAGTAGTTTCATCTAAGCTGTTAGGTCTAGTTAGTACTGCTCTAAAGACTATTTCTTTGACAGGAGCGGATGTAGTAAAATACCCATCTTCAAGTCTAGAAGTCAACGGCCGCTCAGTATTAAAATTTATTATTCTAGGTACTATAGATCCATCTTCTTTAAAGACGGAAGGAAGACCTATTGGATTTATTTGAATCCATTCAGAATCTGCAATATTTGCTTTTATATAATAAGTAATATAATTGCCTGCAGGGAATATATTTGGAATAAATTGATCTACGTTTAATACTACCTTTACTATTTCTTTAGGAGATATCCAAGGCGTAGATACTATTTCACTTACTTCTTCATATGTAAATTGGGATATGTTAAGATCTTTTATACCTATTGCATATCTTACTATATCAAACTGTGGCTGGTTCCATACTTTAGTTAGCGTCCAGCCAGACTCTTTGATATCCATTTTAACATCAGTAGTTATTTTTTTACCAAATAAAGATCTTGCTAGGTCTCCAATACCTGGTGGTAAATCAGAAACTAAGAATATAGAGTTCATGATATCTCCCGCTTTGTCATGAAACTTATCTACCAGACTCTTATTAATATTTTGATTCTGTGTTGTTTCTTGACTTCCTTCTGTTTCGCCGGCTATTTCTTTAGCAGAAGTAAGCCCACCATCTATAGCTAAAGTCTGAAGGTAACTAAACTTAACTATCTTAGATAAGGTAAGTTTCTTGTTTATATTCTCTACAGTAGTTTTTCTTTTCTTTCTAAACAATCCCATATTAGAATCTAAACCTACCTTTAGTTACAGTTGTTGTTATAGTAGTATTTACTTCAATACTATTTTTTAGTAATGCATAGGTTTTCTCATAAGGTTGAGAAGAAGGATATGACATTTTTAATCTTACTTTTATCTTTTTAGCTATTCTAGTAGGGAAAGGATAGATTCCCTGTCCTGTATAATTGTATCTGTTTGGAGCAAGTGTGGCAGATAACTGACTATCTGTTAGGTATTCATTTGCTTCTGGAGTTATTGTTTTAGGAAAACGGATAGTGTCCCACCCGTCTACTGTTTTAAATTCTCCTTCTGATACTCCAATTGTAGAGATATCTACTACTTCTATGAAAGCATTCTTACTAAAAACTATAGGATTAATACTAACAAAGTTTACGTTCTGTTCTTCTGGAAGTGTAACTACTAAGTCAATAATTAAATCTAAGCTATCTTCTGATAGCGCTTTGGTATTTAAATCATTTACATCTATTTGTAAAGAAGCTGTGTCTGGCGCTTCTGGATTAGAATATTCTGCTCCATCTGGATTTTCTACTTGTTCATCTACTACCATTGCATCGGTAGGATCTGGTATTAAAGGATTTACAAGCTTAACTACGTACTCACACTCCCAGAACGTATCTGGGTTGCCGTCTAACATCTTCTTTCTATTCTCTTGTTTTAGCTCTTCAGAAGCTCCATACTCTAAGAATACGCCTTGTGTTTGTTCTTGTGCTTTTTGTGTAACCTCTCCATTAGTAGCTGTTTCTTCTACATCTACTAACTTTTTAGGATCAATAGTAAATTGGATATTAAACTGGCCGCCTTCTGGGCGTGCAGCACCTAAGAAGTTATAATAGTTTCCTTCGTAGAATCTATTAAAGTTACCCGGAGTAGGCTTAGTATTAACTCCTTGTTGGTTCCCTCCTGCCTCTGGGGATATAGGAAAGATATCTATCTTTGTAAAAGGATTAGTACTAAGATTATTGCTAGAGGATCTAGCCAATGACATACCTGCTCCATTTGATATAGGTTCAGCAGGAACACTACTTATGATGGCGCCCTTGTCTATAAAATCTTGATTAATAAAATCATCGCCTGCTACTATTACATCTCCTCTAGTAAAGTTACTTAGAATATTTAAGTCTAGTACCATAGAAGCTAAAGCATCTGCTCGCTTCTTTATTTCTTCAATGGCTACTTGAGAGTAATTAAAAGCTTTATTGTTTGCTTTAGATAAATTGCTAAGCTCAATATAAAATCTATTTATATCACTGAAAATCTTTTCTAAGTTACTATTATATATTTCTGAACTAGGAGTATCTCCTGTAATCAATTCTTTAGGAACAAACTTAGCTTTAGATAAAGAGTTGTAAAAGTCATTAAATAAAGACAATGCTTCTGATAAAAGTAAATTACTATCAGACGTAGTTCTAGAAGATAATTGACTTAAGGCATCTTTTAGCTTTATAATACTTGATTGACTTTCTGATATTAACTGTACAGTATTAGACATTAGATTATCAAGTTGTTCATCAGAATTCTGATCTCATTTACTTTAGGTGTTAAACTAGGATTGACAGTGCTGTTATATCTTAGTATACCTATAAGTTTTATATAACTCGTTAGCCAGTTATAGCTTACTCTTATCTCTTGTCCATTAATTTTTTGATTAAAGTACAGCTTGTTTCCAGCGTGAATATATTCTATTTCATTATCTTTGCTGCTGGATATACTAAAAGCAGGATGTACAAGAGTCTCATAATTAGTAATATTTTTTGCTTCTTTAGATCCTACTGTAACAGTAATAGGGGTGTATGTAATATCTGACATAGTGTAGATCTGTCCGTCTGTCTTTACGCCTACTCCTATAGAATAGTCTACAGTAAGCTGTCCAGAGACCGGAGAGGCTAGCTGGCCGCTGAAAACCTGTCCTGTTGCATAAGAGTCCCATCTACGACATTGGTCCTCTGTGACCTCCAGGGGCTCTTTAAGAAGGAACGTTCTTCCGTTAATAAATTGATCTATTTCACAATAGACATTGCTATCCATTGCTTTTAGATAATAACCAAAGTCTACCCCTTGTATCTCTCCAAAGTAACTTAAGCTTAAGTTAGGATTTCCACTAAGGCTTGTATAGCTTACTCCAGATTGACTTCCCCAAACACCTGTCAATAAAATGCCTGTCAGACTTCCTTCTTGTATAAGGTTACCTACATTGTCATATATCGACGGCGTTATTCTTAGTTGACCACTAAATACATTTTCTTGTGGAGATATAAACTTCCAGGTACTATCATCACTCTTAGTGAAGAAGCCTGTCAAATTAATTACTTCGTAGTTTATGAAGGGATAGTTACTAAGAGTAACTTCATTATTAGAGCCTACTCCTGTAAAGACTTCTGGATTATTTAAAGGCTCGCTATTAAACTTGTCTAGTATATTTATGTTGTAGCTACTTATATCTACTGCGTAGTCTATAGTGTAGATACTATTGGTGTCAAAGTATTCTCTATTTAAAGTAACTTCTAGTTTAGGTATTGATCCTGTAACTCTATAGCATTCGTAATAGGTCGGAGGGATTACTTCTCCGTTCTTTTTTAATCTATATGGAGTACTATAGTAGCCACCTAATCTAGTTTGACCTTTATAAGAAGACAGATCAAAGTTTATTTTTTCATCTTTAGCACAAGGAATGTTGTCTAGCTTGTCTACAATATTAGCCGGGTGCACTGGTATTTTTCTACCATCACCTATGTCTAGCTCCCATTCTATACTTGTCTTTCTATAGTCTTGTTGCCACGGGGTATTTGTTTCTACGTGATGTGCATCTACTTCAATTTGTATTTCAGATACCGTAGCCTGTGGTAAGTATTTTTCTGACTCATAGAAAGAAGCAGGATAGTAAAGTTGATGGTTTATCTGTACTTCTCTTATACCTAAAAGGTATTCATATTTAGAGACTGTTACGTTTCCTGAATCTGGTTGCTGTAATGGTTCGTTTGAGCTTAGTTGATTAGTCAATCCATCTATGTTTTGTGAAGTAAGATCTGAATAAGCTAACTGTAATATCTCATTTAGTTTATTATAATATTCTATACTGGGCTGTACAGTAAGATCTAATCCATATTCATTAAATAATGTTTCTAAATCTTTAACTACTTTTTGATAAGTAGTTCTGCTATTAAGTACATATAAAGAAAAGTCAGAATCAAAAACATTATTACTTATAGTTTTAAATGTTCTTTCTTTAAGTATTTGTTGAAATAATTCTCTATTTGTTACTAAGTTTTTAGGAAGTAAGTAAGATACTTTTTTATAATTTTCTTGTGCTATTGTAATTCTTACTTCATTTGTTATAATAGGATTAAAATTATACTCTTCCCAATCTAAAGTAGTAGACTCTTTAAAGCCATCTATTGGAATAAATATCTGAGAGGAGTTACTAGCTCTGTAAGAAATATCAACTATTCTAGTTGAGTACTCAGAAAAAGGCAATATTTTTATTGTGTTAATCTTTTCTGCATGAGAGAATTTAAAGTAAATTTCTACAACAGGACCTTCTACAGAAACTTGATATTCATTATTGCCTGTATTTTTTTGATAGACTTGAGATATAGGAGCATCTGCTAGAATAGAGGTAGCCCAGAAAGTTTCTGCTTTCTGATCTACCATGTTCTCTAGTGGAAATAAAGAAGACAGATCTCCTTTTAATCCCGGGCTATATGTTTTAGTATATATCTTAGTATTTCTAGTTGTCCTATTTAAAAGATGTACTCTATTAGTTATTAGAGGCTTTAATTCTAATACTCTTACTTCTGGACTAACTACTGCAACAGGTTGTTTCTTAGATTGATTTGAAGATGAATTGAAGTCTATTAGTTTAACTTCATTAAACTCTGGTCTCTTTCTTTTGAGAGCATATACCTTGACGTCATTTATCAATTTTTCAATAGCTGCTTTAGATTTATAGTAATCACTATTTAAAGTAATATTTTGATTAGTTATGTCTTTAGCAAAAGAATCTATCGAATTATATAAAGCACTAAGATCTAAAAAGATCTCTTCCATGTTCTTATTAATCATTTCAGAAGAAATCTTACTATCTTTAATAGCATACGAAGGATTAAGACAAGGCTTTCTTAGATTACTTTTAATTCTATTAAATATAATATTAGCTTCTTGTTCTTTAGCTCTATTACTAAGTAATTCTCCAGCGGATACCTTAGCTGCTATTAAAGATTTAATAGCTATCTTTTGATAGTCTGGTAAAACAGAAATTATTTTGTCTAAGAAATTAACCATTTATGTCAAGCCGAGTTACAATGTTGTTTACTAAGGTTCCCCATCCTGTGAAGAAAGTATTATACCTCTTATAGTCTACTTCTCCACTTATTGTCCAAGCAGTGCCTGTAACATAATTATTTGAGTTCCAAGTATTTATATATGTATTTAAACTTTGTTGTTCATAATTTGTTAATATAGAAGGTACATAATAATTTGTTAAAGAGCTATTAGAAGTATTATAGTAGTTTAAACTATTGCTTACTTCTTCTATTACTTTAATTTTGTACTTATAATCTTCAGCTTCTGCATCAAAAGACCAATCGTTTATTTCTTCTAATACATTAACACTAGTATAAGAAGGTTTATAATTATCTGGATAAAAGTAAACATCAGTAAACTTTCTTCTTACGCTTGCTTGTCCAGTAATAGTTACGCCGCTTGCTAAAGACAATAGCCCATTTAATTGTCTTGGATTTCTAGTAGTATTATCTGTATACAGAAGTCCATAACTAGATCCGCTGACAATTTGTAAGTTAGAGAATATTATAGGAAGTGATCTATTTTTTGATCTATTTGCAGCAAGCGCATAGTCTCCAAACATGCTATCCCCATAATTATTCAATATTACTTTCTTTCCTGTATATGGAATATAATCAATATACTTGTCAAATAAAGGATCTAAAGATATAGCTAAGAAATCTATTCTAGGATTAGAAGTAATACTAACGGTATTATATATATCAGAAGAATATTGACTAGACGCTTCTGTTGTATTTGGTATGGGGTCTGTTAAAGATGCAGTTACTTTAAATCCATTTTTATCTGGTATGCTTTTGTGTACAGGCGCGTTGTATATAATAGGAGTAGAAGTATACCTGTCAATTAAATAAGCAATAGAATTATATGTTACGTGAGAAGTAGCATAGGGGGTTGGATTTCTAACTATATCCCAAGCAAGTAGGGCCGGATGAGAATCGTATCCAGACAATAGTTCCATTACATATCTTTCACCTGAGAAGCTACCAGACATGAAATTAGGCTGCATGTATCCACCATATGTATAATATCCACTTTCCATATTTGAAATATAACCTGTTATATTTCCTGTAGACACTTGCGTCCCACCATCTTCTATTATAGAAGGTATTACTCTTATGTTATTTTCAAAACAAGTTTCAAATAAATGATCTAAAGAATTAAATAAAGAACTTGAGTTGTATCTCCAAAACATATAGTCAATAGGAAATTGAAGAGTGTTTATTCCATTATTTTTTAATAATCTTATTGAACTTTCTATTTGTCCACTATTGTAGTTTTTATAAAAAGAAAGCGTAGATCCTGTAACTTCTGGTCTAAAGAAGCAGCCTCTTAAATTAGATAGAGAAGAATCTATAGGCTCCCATCGTTCTGGCTCTTCCTTAGTTAATTCTAAATATATCTTAGTTAGTCCGCCTAAGATATCTAGTTCTTTTCCATTTATTAAACTTTGTTTATAAGGATCATTATAATAAAGGCCGCCGGTATAATATGTATTTGTCAAAGTTGTTACATAACTTTCTGCGACTGCCTTCCAAGAATTATCTAATCTAACTGCTTGAGAAATAGGATACAAAACTTTAACAGGAATATTATCGCCGAATGGACCTCTATCATTATTTATGGTAGTTGTTTCGTAGATATTACCGTCTTCTGTTATAGTATTTTTTACTAACTGTTTAGTTGCAAAATCAAATAAGTTTTTGTACCTGTCTCTCTTGTCTGAGCTATATGTTTTACTTAGTAAATTATAATTCTTATTCCAATTGTTTACATACCAACCATAAGCATATACAGAGAAGCAAACGTTTGGATCTACAATGCCTCCTCTTAGCACGCAGTTGTATGTTAAATCATATCCTGCTTCTAAGCAATTTTCTATGTCTAAAAACATTCTTCTTAAAGCAGAATAGTCTGTTCCACTATTTTGATTAACACTATCTACATAATTTAAATTGTCATTATATTTATAGCAATATTCATAAGTGTCAATTAAATTAAACAGATTGAATCCAAAGTAACTTCCAAGTCTATTGTGGTTTATAAACCAATGTGTAGATATAGGCAATCCAGACAAAGTTCTTTGTCCGTTTAATCCAGTTTGTATATTGTCTATAACGCTATTTTTTGCTATATTATATATATGAGAATATATAGGAGAGTTACACTCTCCTGTATAAGCTAAAAGACTGGAGTATACACTAGAAAGTCCATTGGTGTATATATAGTCATAATTGTATCCAGGAGATATTTCTGATAAAGAACCTCCTAGAGATATTGAGTATGGAACATAGAGTCCTGAAAAAGAATCATTTACTATACCACTGCTTAAATTCTTAGGTATATAATACCAAACAGGAGGTAAGCAAGGGCCAAATGATCCATATAATCCAGAAGAATAAAACAGTTTATTTAGTAGTCCTGTTGTAGCAGTAAATCCAGTACTGTCTAATAAAGACCAATCTTCTTTGGAATGCTGTAGTATTTTAGATACAGATTTTATCTGGGATTCAAAGTCAAAAGAAATCTTACCATAATTATCTCCTACTGAGAAATAAGAATCACTGTTATGTAAATAGTATTTGTAATAGTGGCCTGAAGTATATGTACCAGATAATATAGAACGTCCGATTTTTCTTATTTCTTCTTTTACTGAATCTATGTTTGTATCTAATACATTAAACAAAGGATTATATACATAAGGAGTTAAAACATAATCTGCAATATTAGTTGTTGTACTTTTGTCTACACTATTATAGACGCTATATATTTGATCGTTTGTTCCTTTTTGTTCAAATATTGTGTTTACTATTTCACTAATTTGATTTTTTATTTTACTAACTAAGTCTCCAGTTTTATAAGGACTATGTATTTTTATGTTTTTGTATTCTTTAGTTACTCCGGGATTACTTAAAGATAATGTAGATCTTATGAGCTGGCCAGTCGGAGCCTCTTTAAAATCAAGATAGCTTTTATTTGTCCATGTAGAATAAATACTTTCTGAAGAGACTCCTGTAATTTCTAATAAGGTTCTTTCTTCCCAAGAAATACCAGCTATCTCAGTGCTTTTTAAATAATCAACATACACTTGCTCTTCTGAATTTATTCGAAGAATATTTTTGTTTTCACTAACTTTAACAGGGATTAGATAGCTAAAATTACTCCAATCCCCACTGTACGTTGTAGGGATAGAAGGAAGTTCTTTAGACCAACCTACTCCAGAAACAAACGTCTCTATACTATTTGCTATACTTCCTGTAGAACTTTTTTGATTTACTTCTTCTAAATCAAGATTATATGTACAAGAAATTTGCTCACTTGCTCCAGTAATACCTGGCAGCTCTCTTGAACTAAACTGTAAAGAAGGATAAACACCAGCAGCAATAAACTTACTTGCTTTTTGTTTTATTTCTTTTATAGACAATAATTCTTGCAAATCTTCTGGAAGGTCTATAGCCACTGCAGCGGCGCCTGGATATGCTTCACCGTCCATGTTTCCTATATCCCAGAATCTATAGCTCTCTTCATATAGTTTTTCTATTGGGATTTCTTTAGACTCAATAGGACTTTCAAGAGTATGAATTGGGCTCTTTGGTCCAGAAGGACGACGCAATCCTCCGCCTTTAGCTCTAGTGTCAAGAATAGATATCTTATCTGTTGAAAATAATTGCTGTATGTTATATGCTCCAATTATAGCTAATGGAGAAGAAGGATCTTCTAGCTCTATAGATCCAATTGCTTGATCTATAGAATCTCCTATAGTATGGAACACGGTCTTTTTATTTGCTGTTAAAGATCCCTCTGCAGGAATCATATAAAGCACAACATACTTATCTATAATTAAAGGATTCTGACAAAAGTGTCCATTAATATTAATGTTTTTATAAACAAAAGAATTCTCTAAATACGTGTAATCTAAAGTAAGATCTTCTCCAGGATTAAAAGACGGATCTAAATAAACTAATCCATTATTAATATCTATGTCTTGTATTACTCCACTAGGGATTATAGTGTCTCCTCTGTAAAGAGTAATATTTTCTCCATTCCAATATACAGGGAATCGAGGTAATTGGTAAATGCCTACATCAACATAGGATGGTTGTATACCTTTTAGATCTTTGAAAGGCTTACCAAATACAGGTGACCAAACTTGTTGATCAAATTCTTTAATATAAAAATGATATAATGTTCCATTATACTTTTGTGAAAAGCTTCCATTGGAAACTCTTGGGTACCAAGGTAGCGACGGGTCTTCTATATAAGGATTAAGTAATTTTATTTTGCTATTGTTTTTATGCTTTACTATAATTTTTTTACATCTTAATACAATACCATTACTTGTAATTCTATCATTTACTGTAAATCCATTTGGTATTTCTACATATCCACTTGATGTACTAAGTATATCTCCTGCCTCAAGAATATCTATATTAGAAAGTAATTTTGCTTTTAAAGGTATATTTAAAGCATTTATTTCAGACACTACTGTTTCTGTAGACTTACCTACAAAAGAAACACTATAGTTGTTTATAACGCTTGCTATATATCTAATAGCAATTACTGTAGCGACTGGGGCTACTTGGACCAATAACTTAGTATCCGAACTGTTAGTTGGATATAAAGCAATGCAAGGAACTGGTCTTGTCATTTTGTTGACAAGTACCTGTCTTGCAAATTCAATATTTTGATTATTAAATGCTGCCACTGTAGCCACTATTTATTCCATACAGACACAAATCAAAATAACTATTTGTGTTTAGATTTAAATCATAAACTCCAAGTTTAGGAGATTCACTATAATGTCTTTCTCTAAATATAGGCATTGGATTTATAATTTCTTTATGTCCCGGAATTATATTGTTATTAGAATCATATGCAGTATAATGCACAAATAATGATTCTCCTTCTACTCTATTCTTGTTTAATAGAAGGACCACACTAAATACTCCATCAGGTAATATGTATCCTGTGTTTGTTGTATTTTGATTATCTAAATATAAAGAAGTAGAATTTTTGATAATAGTATCTATAATGTTTGAGCTATATGGACTTATACTTATATCATAAGGATATATATTTTTATCTATAACTTCTCCTTTTCGATTCTTTATAGTTATAGATTCTTTTATTCTCTCCAGATTTGCGATATACATTTCTGGAACCATTCCTGTACTATATGTATTTAATTGGCCTGTATAGTGTGGATATGCTCCTGGAATCTGTACATACTTATCTCCTCTACCTATTAAATAATAGTAATAAGCCGGATATCCTTCATCCAGGTTGATGTCAGAAATAATACAATTTGTTATGTTAACATCTGCAGAAACTACTTGTCCAGATATTACTACATTAAACATTCCTGTGTATAATCCTGAATTAGTTCCTGATAAAGTACTTACTGTAAATACACCATCTCCAATCAAATATTCTCCATCTTTATAGTTTATTAAATTATTGACATTACTATCTGAAAGATCTATAGTAGAAACACTAGAAGCGACCGTGTGTGAAGGACTGCTGTATCTTGCTATGTTTACTGCATTGTCAGGAACTTTATTACCAAGTCTAATAGGAGAGTCTGTTCTGCCAAACAAGCGATCTATTTGTTCTGTGTTATATGCTATTGAATATGTTGTTACTTCTTTAAAAGGAGTATTGTCATATGCAGTAATGCCTTGTAGTCTAGGTATTAAATCATATGTATTGTGGTACGCTAAAGAGAAGTACCTGTTTGAATTTCCTGTAGTAGCCCCGAGTACAAAATATCCATCTTTATAATTATCAAATATTTGTTCTCCAGTTACAGGAATAGAGTCTTCTATTACTACCTGGTATCTACCTCCTTTGTCTCCTGTCGTCCAATAATCTCCGGTTGTAGGTAAACTATTATATATGTGTGGGATAGCTACATTAAATAAGGACTGATCAATTCCTATAAAATTAAAACTAGACCCTGTGTTATATAATACATATCCTTCTGTGCCTGTTACAATTTTTGTATTGTAGCCTGTTATACTACCTATGTAGCTTGTCGTTACTCCTGTAGCTGTTAAAGATTTGACTCCAGTGTGTATTAAGTTTACATAGAAATAATTCCAGTCTCCACTAGTTAAAGCATGGCCAGTATGAGAATACTGTAAAGTATTACTATTATTGTACTTATTAGAAACCAGTTGGTATCCAGTATTTAATAATAACTCTAACCTATTTAAGTTGCTATCATTTATGTACTTGAAGAACGTTCCTGTTGTTCTAGGATACATCCATCCAAGCATAGCAAAGCTATTATCGTTACATCCAGAACAATACTTTGCATTTGCATCTGCAGTTACAGTAAGTCCTAATTCTTGATTACTTGTATTAATGTAATTATAAGAGCTGGAATATGTAGCTATACCTAAAGTTCCTGGACTTAATCTGGTACTATAAAGATTTTGACCATAAGGGGTATTTAGTTCACTTTCTGAATTTCCACTAATCAGCAAGTGATTCCTCATAGGTCCCCTATCCCATCCAGGATAGCCTGGGGAAGAGAAGTTATAATAAGACCCCATATGTAGGTCTTTTCCTGCTCTGTTATCTTTTACTATACCTGACTCAAATATAGAATCGGGACCAGATTTAAATAACACATCTGGTATAAAATAAGGAGGCAGTCTATTATTTTTAATAGCTACTTCTACTTCTGTTTCACTTACTGGATTACTTGTTATTTTAATACCATCTACTCTGCCATACACGCCAGATAGCAATGTTAATTTAAATGATACGTTACCTGCGTTGTTTAGTCTACTGTTAGGCGGGCATGCTTGGCCATAAACATTTGTAATAGTAGGCCATTCTTGAGGAGCAAAGTCTTTATTACCTACTAATACTCCATCTATTCCTACCCACAATTTATTGGCAGAAACACAATTCATTGAATTTGGATCACCACCCAAGGCTAAAACAGACATGCCACTATAGTAATGATTATCATGATATATACATAAATTTGTCCACTTCCCTAAAGGGAAAGGAACTATAGATTTAAAGTAACCTGTGTACAAAATATTACCAAACGAGTCTAAAGAATCGCACAATAAATCTAAACGTCCGCTAAGATATCCATATCTGTCTATAGATAGACTTAGTCCTTTATTAGTATTATCTAATAGATTTATAAGCACTCCTGTTCCTTCTGGATAAGAATCTAAATAAACACTACTAGATAAGCTAATACAATTATTTGTTGATGCAAAAGTACCTACTTGCTCACTTAGCCCTACGTCGTGTACATCTAGTAATATATTAGATGTAGTTATATAAGAAGATTTATATGGACTTACTGTAAAATTATCTACACTAAATTTATATTCCTCTGCAACATAGCCGGAAGGAATATACAAAGACACATTTAACAAAGTGTTACTACTTGTAGTCTTTACACTGACTGGAGCAAAAGATCTATAATAATCGCCCGGTATGTAATATTCTTTGATATTACTTCCAGAAATTAATAAAGACAGTCCTTTTCCTTTTTCTACCATCAGGTCAAATGTGACATCTAATTCTCCAGTAGCTATGCCATCTGGAACTTTTAGTTGTAACCCAACTCTTCCTTGGTGTGTATTAGCAGAAGGGTATACATACACGCTTTGGACATACTCTTCGTTAGATGTACTTTGTTGTCCTAAGTATTGCTTTATTCGATTAGCTCTTGCTTGGTTTTCTGGCCTAAATACAGCTTCTTGTAAGTAGTCTACTTTAAAGGTTCCTGTATATTTATCAGGAATATATACATATTCTGACAACTGTCCATTAACTAAACCTGTAACATAATTACTTTCTGTATTATTTATTTGTCTAAAAGGAAGACTAAAGAAAGGATTAGGATATATATTTTTAACAGGCGTGTTACCAAATACACTATATGCATCTGTTCCTGAATTAGCAACTAAAGTTGTATTAGTATAATTTTGTAAACAATACTGATAAGGACCATCTTGGAAAATTTCTCCAGTACCTTGTATGACTACTGGAAGGTCTTCTGCCTCATCATAAAATCCAGTTCCAGAAACAACGCCTGTAGTGCTTGGAGTGTTTATTAAGATATTAGTCCAAAGATCTGGAAGTGGATCTTCTAAACTAAAGGTTCCTGTGTCTAGGCCTACTTTTACTTTAACTGTAGAATTAGAAGGCTTCCAGTCTGGAATCAGATCTATCTGATATCTTTCTTTATCTATTATTAATTCTATTGAGTCAACAGCCGGAGGCAGTGAATCTCCAGAGTATGATCTTTGTTCTACTTTAAATCTTATAGGGTTAAATAAGTAATCTGTTCCACCATCTGTTCTAGGATAGTTGTAGATAGGTATTGTACTAAGATCTAAATTTGCAACTGCTCCAGAAGTAGAAAGAGTAGTATTTGTACTATCTACCCATCCGGTAAATCCTGAGTACTGAGCAGTAACTTTTGTCACTCCTCCTTTATATGGCAGATAATTAATCTTTGCATTTAAGAATTTATCAATTGCCATCCCTGGATTGAACTCAGAAGTATACATTGACACAAAGCCGGTGCTATAGCTTCTGTCTACAATGTCTTCATCATATATAGAAAGATCATGTAATAACTTAACGTTATCCCACATACTATTGCCTACAGAGGCCGTCATTCCACTAAGTCCTCCTATTCCACTTAATATACTTAAGTCATTAGAAGGTGCGCCTATAAATATAGTAGATAGGTTTGAATAAATAGATTGTCTATCAAATTTATTATAACCAATAACAGAGCTACCATCTTCAGAAGACAGATACAGATTATTATTGTCTATTCCTATTCTTATTCTTTTAGGTGCATTTAAATTTAAAGGTAACGCTATATCAGGATGATTGTAGGATCTTAAACCATATGGGCTGACTTCTATGAAGTCCCATGAAGTTCCTAATGCAATAAATACACCGTGTCCGACAACACCAGATAACGGTGGAAGACCTGTAATATTATTTTGACTTGTATTAAATCCACTAAACACATGTCCTGTATAAGATGAAGTACACATTACATCAAACTGTAATGTTATCTTTTCTCCTCCTCCTGTTATATAACTAGTTAGGCCGCTGCTAGGAGATCCACTACCAAGGTATATTCCATATACTCCTCTTCCTGTATATGTATTTAAAACTTGATTAGGATACTCTGTGTATATACTTAATGCAGTAGTATCACTATCTATTCCTATAAATCCTGAAACTGTGTTTACTAAGGGACTTGTAATATTACCTGTGTAAACATTAAAGGCTCCAGTCAGATTATTAATAGAGATTAAATTATTTTCTAAGTTCCACGTTGTTACAGCTTTCCAATTGTTTTCTATAGTTAGATAGCCAGTAGCTGTACTTAGAAGAGTAATATACCCTCCTTGTATACCTTGTAAGGTAGGAGAAGTAAAAATAGTGCCTTCCGCACTATTAAAATCATCTGTAGTTATTGTGCCCTTGGCTGGATAAAAACTCATGTTGTTATTGTAGACCAATCAGATATTTTAGAAATATCTCCTAGCAATCCTTTAAATTTAATAGCATACCCATAGGTTTGTCCAGGAATAATTTCATAATCAACAAAGTAATTCCAATTAAACTTGGACCAATCTTTCCATACTTTTGCATTG
>ERZ724522.240-NODE-240-length-37608-cov-20.308125_pt1 | contig 37608 bp, 71 predicted proteins | sample MGYA00376055_ERZ724522 | MGnify/ENA primary metagenome ERZ724522 (study PRJEB28724, sample SAMN07190884) | wastewater metagenome | isolation source: effluent of sewage treatment plant in Hong Hong | place: Hong Kong | collected 2016-03-17 ...
AAAATATGAGATCGCCCATTAAAGTCAATAAATTTCACGGCTACGCCAATCGTCTTTTATTATAGAATCTATTAGCATTGTTCTTAATAGCCCATCTTCAGATCTTACCACAATAGCATCTCTTGAAATTTTAGCGTCCAAACTTTCAATCGTATAAAATTGAGGCTCATCAACAAACATTGCTTTGCCAAAAATTTTATCGCCGACCTTAATCATTGTCATCTTCTTTATATTTTTCAAGTATTTCATTAACACTTTTACTAAATAAGGGCGGTAAATATTCCCAAAGATAGTCTAATACTTCTTGCCATTCTGCATTTGTTATTGGCTCATCTCCAGTTAGCTTATCAGAAGCTACCTGTTGCCAATCTTGCCTTGTAAAAGTTCCCACTATTAAATTTCCTTAAAAAGATGTGTTAAGGGCGAAAGTTCATCTATCGGTAGACTCCACATGTCTACTTTGCATAAGAAGGGGCCGTCTCGTGTGCCCGCTGGTACATAGGTAGCTCTACTAAAAAAGTCGTTTTTTAAGGCACCTCCTAATTCCCAAGCCTTTTTAAGATCCTTTTGAATCCTATAAAAAACATATCCATCACTTTTATGTTTTTTTTGATAGTCTGAGACAGATGCTGTATAATTTGGCAACGGAGCCGACTTACATGATTTTGCTTTAATATCTAGTTTTAGATCATTATATTCAATATCATAATGACGAGTATTTTTTCTTATTGCTTTTTTATATTTGTCAATAAATAGTTCTTCTGCGATTATTCCAAAAAGCTTTCCATTTGTTGTAAATGAATATGAATTAATTTTTTGTAAATTTGCTCTTTTAGAAGCAATTTCTAATATTTGTGAGCTTATATCTATTTCTATCATGTTAAATATTAACCTTGTTTAGTAAATTTTCAATTTTTCTTGTAATTTTTATTTTATTTCCTTTTTCTATATTTCCTTTGTAGTCTTTAGTTTCTCCATATTTCATCGCAATTTTTGTCGTAGCCCACAATGGTTGTAAATTAGATAATTCCCAACACGCCTTAAACGCGGGATGATCATAAGAGTCAAATTTAAATAAAGAAATTGGAATTACATGATCAATTTCCCAGCCATTTTTACCGCGATTTTCCCAAGTCATACCTTTGGTAAATTTAGATTCTAAGTGTTCTTTAAGTTCACTAGGCGTAAAGTTAACCAAATTTGTCCATGAATTGGTTTTCTTATTTTTACCCAACGCTCTTTTAATTTGTGACGACATACACTTATTTAGTCTAAATGTTTTATCAGTTTTTAATTTATTTGCTTGATATTTGCGATAATATTGATTAACGTGTTCCTTATTATTTTCCTTCCATTCTTTTTGCTTATTATACACTTTAGATCTATTATTTTTTGCATATTCCCTAGACGCTTTGTTTAAACGTTTCTTGTTTTTATAATGATATTCGGAGCTTTGAATATTTCTTTTTTCTTTGTATTTTTCTCTATATGCTTTTTGATTAGATTTAAATTTTTCTAAATTATTTAATTTCCAATCATTTACTCGTTTTAACGTTAATTCTTTATTATTACTTGGATAATTTTTAACTTTTTCTGGATTTTTTATTCTATATTCTTTAAGATAATTATACTTACATAATTTGCATTGAGAAAATAATCCACTACCTTTGTTTCCAAATTCTGTTTTAAGTTTTTCAATTTTACATTTTGTACAAATTTTTAAAGATGCCTTTTCTATTATGTCTTCCGTGATGTTTATTTCAATCATCTTCTTCTTCCACTGGAATATAGTCATAATTAATACCATAAGTATCTTTGTAATGTTGTGTTAACACATTTTCAAAGTATTCTTTATTTTTTTCTATTAATTCTATAGCGGCATTCGCCCCTTGGACTTTTGGCAAATCAATTCCGGTTAAAAATTCATACCAAGCTCCGCCTCTATTAACTAATCCAATGTTTTCTAATACTGGTAAAGCTTCTTTTGCCCACCAAAGCCCTGTTCCAAATTTAATAAAACTTTCTATTTTATTATTTGGATCTTTAGATACATAAGGGGCTAATAATTTGTTTACTGGCAAATCCCACTTTATCATTTGACCTTCTAATGTGAGCTCGTTTTTATCTAGAGCAATTGATTCACCATCTAATCCCAATTGGTTGTGTTTACATTCTAACACATAACAACTCTCATATATAAGCTTTGTGCCGCCATCAGCTACTAATCCGCCCATAGCTCCGGGTGATGTATTGGTTATCCAGTGTTGCATACCCAAAATTATACACTTAGAAGATCTTAAAAGATTGCCAGCTTTTTTACAGAAGTCCGCGTTAAGTTTCGGCGTACTATCTCTTCTATCATGACGAACATTGTCATCATCCAAAGTTTCTTGTGTTGTAATTTTGGAGAATGAATCAATAATGATCAATGAACCTTTATATTTAGGTGTTTTCATAATAATCATTATATCTTTATAGATTTCTTCTCCACTTAATAATTTCTCCTCATTGGATCTAATAATTTGAAATTTAGGATTATCTGGATCGAAACCTTCAATTTGGAAATATTTGTCTCCATATAGTCTATTTTCTACATCTACATAGAAAACATATCGACCTTGTCTAAGGGCGTTTTGGGCGAGCTGCATTGCTGAAATAGATTTGCCAATCTTAGCTTTTGTTCTCATCAAAATAAGAGAGCCTTCAAGAAATCCCCCGCCCGTTTTTTCATCTACAGACGGAGTAAACGGAATCATAGTTAATTTTTTGCATTCATCTAAAGCCCCTCTGGCAGAAACAAAATTTGTTCTTTCCATTAGTTTTTTAGTATTTTCTTTTCCGTCTTTTTTAGGTGATTTTTTAGCCATTATTTACCTCGTTAACTTTATTTAATAATTTTTGAATTTCTGGTGTCATTATTATACGATTACCCTTGTCTATATTTCCGATATAATCATTAGATTCGCCGTATAATTTAGCTATAGCTGTTGTTTCCCAAAGTGGTTGTAAATTTTCAAGAGCCCAACAAGCTTTAAATGCAGGATGATCATAAGAATTATATTTAAATAATGAATCTGGAATTATATGATCTAAGTTCCAGCCACCTTTTCCATAATTGTCCCAAGTCATACCTTTTGTAAACTTAGATTCTAAATATAATTTTAATTCTTTAAGTGTATAATCTACAAAAGAAAAACAGGATTTACCTTTTTTATTTTTCTTAAGACGTACTAACATTAAAGACGACACAGATTTTCTTATAATTGTATGTGGATCTTTCTTTTTTAATTCTCTATATGCCTTCCTTTTTACTTGTATCGCTTCTTTATTTTTTATATTATATTCTTTTTCATATTTTCTTACTTTTTCAAGATTTATTTTTCTATATTCTTTTTTATAAGCGTCCCGCTCATGTTTATGTTTAAAGAAATATTTTTTATGACCTTCTAGTATTTTGTCTTTATTTGTATAATAATATTCTCTATCACGTTTTCTAATTTCGTCTTTATTTTCTATTCTTTTTAATCTGCTTTTGAAATTGAGCTTTTCTTTATCTTCATGTCTTTTAAGATTTTTACATATTTTACAAAGTGGGGCTATACCAAACTTATGACATGGTGATTTGGGAAATTCTGAGAAAATTTTATATATTTTACAAACACTACACAATTTTTCTGTATTATTGTTTATAAAAATTTCTTCTTTTTTATTTTTTGTTTCCGGATTTTTATTTTTTAAAATCCTATCTTTTTCGTATTGATTAGCGCAAATTTTACATTTATTACTTATACCAGATTTAACCTTTTTTGATTTTCTATATTCATTAATACTTTTATTAATTTTACATGTTATACATATTTTCATTAGACTGTTTTCTTTACTCATCCAATAATCTACTTTTAGGTTGAACAGAATTTCTAAATTTTGGAATATCGCCAAAATCTTCTTGTTCTTTCGGTTTTGTAATAATTTTTTCAATCATTTTACGCTTACTTAAATTGGCAGCTTCAGCTTCCATTAAATCAGGAAGCTTTTTAGCAGCTAATGACCAGCACCATGTTTCACGATCTATCACATTTTGTACTGCTTCTTCGCCGTAGGTCCTAATTAATTTAGCGGCAAGCCTCATTTGAAGTTGGTATTTGCCTTTGTATTCTACTAAATTCCAAAATTTAACAGGCAACGTTACCATCTTCTTATTATATTCTCGTCTAACCATTTGTTCGGCAATAGATGCTATAGACACTATTTACTTATCCTTTTGATTTTGCCGCCTGAAAATGTAAGGGGCGTCCAAATTACTATTATTATCTTTCTTGGGCGTATATGCAGACATATCTTCTGTTAATGTGGCCCCAACAACCTTGCCGTCAACCCTTAAACGTCCCGGCTCCCTGAGCTTATCTTTTCGGGCCTCTTTAAGAAAGTCGGCCACAACCATTTGATCTAATCCAATTTCTCCGGAAATTTCCAAAGAATTTTTATCAAGATTAGCTTCAATATAAGCTTCATCAGCTTTATTCATTTTAGTTCGTAGTTTTGCCATTATATCTCCAATTTAATTTCTTTGTATTCAAGACCAGCTTCTTTTATAAGTTTTTTAGATAAATTTAAGCTTTCGGCCCATTTTGTTGGAACACTTTTTTGTTCATAAGTTACTATTTTAGAAATCCCTGTTTGAAGAATTTCAACTAAACAACGATGACAGGGTGGTCCGCCCCAAATTTCCCCACTCTTATCAGTTGCAACTATATACATGGTGCAATCGTTAATTTTAATACCAAGTTTAGCAGCAGCTAATACGGCGTTCATTTCTGCGTGAACAGTAAGAAGTAATTTTGTTTCTCTATTATTCAGTCTTTCTTCTGTATCTTCTAGTTTACGTGGTAAACCATTAAATCCAGCAGAAATAAAGTCTCTATCCCTAGTTGTTATGATCGCCCCAACCTTTGTAGAAGGATCTTTGGAAAGTTTTGCATGATGCAGGGCAAGTTTTAAAAAATGATTATCCCATTTATTTAACGTTTCTTGCATGTTATTTCAAACTCATCAGTAAATTCAAAGTAAATTTCTGGAGTCCCAAAAAGCTTTGGATATCCAAAGAATGAAAAAGTGTTTACGTGCCCACAGGTACATCTAACATAAAATCTTGTATAATCACCATTTGGATCAGAATCATTTCCGTAAGCCATATGGGTCTTACATTTAGAGCAATGGAGCGGATTTAAATTTAATTCTTGCATTGTAAAAATTTCTCCATAATTTCTTTTAGGGCGACTACACATTCTTCATAAGTGTTGCCCCTAACATCAATAACCTTATGCTTTAGACCACTTCTATTAAGTTGGCCCCTGTCAACACACCGGCCCAATTCCCCTGTTGGGGAAACTGGATAAATCGAAAATGCAATATTAATTATTGCCTTATGTGGAACATCTGGATTCATTGGTTTAGCCTCTTATCTATCTTTTCTATAAACTAATTCGTATTCTTGAACGATATACTTTTTTTCTGGTAGTTTTTTACGCATATCTGCACGGGCCTTATTAGCATTGGCTACGCCCGTAAAGAAGCGGGCTTTATAAATATGTGGACTCCATTTATAACGGGCTGTTAGGAAATTACCGCTATCAGGATCTTGTAAAAGGTAAAGATTCACCTAAGGCTCCTTAGAGTATACTTTTAAGTAAATCCAATTTTCAGAAGAATCATTTGAGGGCCAAGTCCATTCATATTTTCTATTACGTTGTTCTATAGCTTTTTCAATTCTAAATTTATTATTAGAATGGACTATAAATCTGAGTTGACCATAGTCAGAATCTATTGTGTTTATTATTTTATACCATTCACAACCAAGTACAAAACAATTGGCAGGACTTAATCCATCTAACTCTCCATCGTCAACATAAAAAGAATCAATTAGGTTAAATTCGCTCATTATAATATTCCCGTTTCCACGTATCGTTTTACTTGCTGAGGACTAGCATTAGCCAATTTTCTCATATGGCTTTCTTTTTCGAGCTTTTTCTCTGTAATCCCAATATCGCCCATAGCTTTTTCTCTTTCATGCTTTTTCTTTCGATTGTTTAAATCGATTAGACCGCCCACAGTTTTTGGGGCGGCATCTTTAGCAATCAGAGGGGCGGAAAGCACCCGCTCTATTTTTGATTTACAAGTTGGGCACTTTTTAGATGTGGCATTGTGAGACTGTGTTATCTCTATATCACCGCATTTTGGGCACTCATAAGTTTTAATAACCGTTGCCATCATTTTCTTTCGTGTAATCAACTAGGTCGTCTAAATATACAGGCTTGTAGCCGGGAGGCTTCATTACCTTACCATCTTCTCTGAGATAAGATCCTTCGCCAAATTTGCTTAAGTTGTTAATATCTACTCTCTCAAGGGCTTCAGGGAAGGCCCCGTCTAATCCACACGCGATTAGGGTTCCATTTGTAACAACTGCTATATCACACGCCCCATCTAATACAGCCACTGGATTATAATTATCTTCGCCCGCATCAACAAATTTGCCTAAAACATAATCTACACCTAAAGCCTCAATAGTTTCCATAGCTTCTTCATAAATTAGCTTGGCTCTAAGGAGCCTTTCTTCGGGCGTTGGGCAGCGTACCGCAAAAGATGTGGTTTGTTTAGCTTTTGTCATGAAAATTCTTACAGATGTTAAATGATCTACAAGAGAATAATAAGATGAAAATCCCTCACTCATAAATGTTACTTTCTACTAATGTTAAACCTAAAGATTTTGCTTTAATCATAAGATCATTCTTTTCCTTTTCAAGTTTTTTAGCTTTTGCTATCTTTTGGGCCTCTTCTTTTTTAAGGCGTTTTTCGTGTTCCGCTTCAGTTTCTTTTCTGCATTCAATACATCTATAGTGACCATATCCTTCGAATTTAAACCATTTAATATCATCTCTATCTAATGTATCAGCTACTTCTCTTAAGATTTTTGAAGTTATATTTTTTTTAATATCCAAATATTTATTAATTGAGCAAGAAGCTTGTTTATATTTAATAGTGCTCATTTCAACCCTTCAAAGAATACTTTACATTATCAACGATAAGTGAATGCAATGTTCTATGGTCTACCAACCTAACTCTTTTGCCGTCTGGTTGGTCCAAATCTTCAACGGTAGATCGCCCAAGCAAACTTTCTGATGAAAGCAACCGCCCCCTCAATGTCCTATTAGACTTATCTGCCTTTTCAAAGGTAACAGTAAAGGGCCGCCCATAACTTTCTACAAGTTTTTGGGCCAACTCTGTTTTGGTGACCTTTACAACATCAGTAAATTTGTCGGCAGACATACAGTCCTTTTGGAGATCATCACCAATGATTTGGAATTCAACTCCATTGTGCAGATCTGTTACTAATAGTGAGTTAAAATCAGTTTTTTTTACTTTTGCATACTTTGTGAGAGCAACAATTGAACCATTTTCGTGAATCGTCATACATTTTCCTTTAAAACTTAAACATTTTTCCGGGCGATTTACCATCTCGAAAATCCGCCCCTTTAACTAATTTCTCTTTTCCCTCTTTGGGCAAATTATAAGCTCCGCCCCCAAACTCTATAATAGAATCAGCATAATCTACCATTCTCTTAATAGCTTCTTTCATAGCATCACCATTATAGGGCCCAAATTTTCCCTCTTTAATATTTTTGCAGCCCCTTAAATCCTTCCAAAATACTTCTAGTTCTTGAAAGGGTTTATTGGCCTCTTTAGCAAATCTTGTTAAGAGTGGACTTGGCACCGATACAAGCTCGGTGAATTCTATTGCGGACAATTGTTTGTATAAGTAACCATAATCATCAAAGGCCCGCCCTATACTTACTCCCAAAATCATGATGATGGCTCCACAAATTCTTTAAATTCATTACAACAAATTAAACATAAATGATATGTTTTAGGGCTGCCCATGTAAGCTGTATACGTATTACCAGTTACTTCATTAAGCGACGAATTTACAAGATATTCTTTTGGAACCTTTATTTCTTGAATAAAATAAGCTTTAGAATCTTCTTTTATTACATTTTTACATTTATCACATGTATAAACAACCGTGCTTCTTATCATTATTTCGCCCTTTCAAATGAATCACAGACTCCGTCATATTGGACCTTGTGTGATTCACTCCATTTATCCCACTTTTCCTCTTGGGCGAAATATACTTCAGAATCATAATAATTAAAGGGCTCACTTAGAATATCGCCCGACAATGGTTTATCTTTAGATACATTGCAGTAGAGCTGCGCTTTGTCTAGCCCTAATAGAAAATCATTGGGGATATAGCAGAATTGACAATTTAAACAACACGATGTTTTTGATGTAACGGTAATATTTTTATCTAATTTTTTATATTTAATCATTTTTCTTTCTTTAAATTAAAAATTTTTGGAACTTAATTTGCTATTTTTGACTCTAAACAGAGTATATTTAATTATTTAGGAGGTGAAAATGGAAGAACTGGTACAAAAAATATGTAGTAAATGTAAAATTTTAAAAAATGTTAAAGATTTTAATAAAAGGAAGAAAGGAAAAGGTGGACTTTGTGAAATATGTAAATATTGCGACAAAGAATATAAAAGTAAATATTATTTAAAAAACAAGGATAAAATAAATAAAAGAAACAAAGAATATTATATTAAACACTGCAAAGATGAGCAATATGGCAGAAGAGAATATAACAAAAAATATAGAGAAGAAAATAAGAAAAAAATTAGTGAAAACAAAAAGGAATACGCTAAAGCCAATAAGGAAAAAATTAAAATCAATAACACGCGATATAGGGAAAATAATAAAGAAAAACTTAGAAAATACCGCAAAGAATATAATTACACACTAAATTATAAAATTTCTAAGATATTAAGGAGTAGGCAATGGAAAGCATTTAGTGCGAATAATTCACAAAAACATATTTCTACAATAGATTTATTGGGATGCTCAATAGAGTTTTTTAAAAAATATTTAGAATCTAAGTTTACAAAAGGTATGTCTTGGGAGAATAGAGGCAACAACGGCTGGCATATCGATCATATACGACCATGCTCATCATTTGATCTTAGCGACCCTGAACAACAAAAGATATGCTTCCATTATACCAATCAACAACCTTTGTGGGCAACCGCCGCAATTGCAATAAAATATGGAGAAAGTTCAGATTATATTGGAAATTTAGAAAAGCAAGATAATTTTTAATGTTTCTGTTAGTTGATAATTTTTCATATGCCAGCTTTCCCTCTATAATCTAATTGATCTAAAATTTGCCCAATAAGTGGGTGTCTAAGAATATCCTGTTTTCCCATACTTACCATACCACAAAGATCTGGTGAATTTTTAAGTTTATCTTTTAAATAAGATAATCCGTCATATTCAAGTAGGTCTTTTTGATCTGTATCGCCCTCAAAAATCATCTTGCAATTTTCTCCCAATCTTGTAATAGCCATAACTGATTGGGCAACAGTCATATTTTGAGATTCTGTAATAAGAACAAAACAATTTTTATAAGTAAATCCCCTCATTAATTCTATGGCTTGCATTACTATAGTTTCATTGGTAAGTAATCTCTCCAATTCAAATCTGGAATCTAATAAATCTTGCAAGTTAGATAAGATGGGCGAAAAATAAGGTGTTAATTTTTCAATTAAACTGCCCTTAATATAAGGAAAATCCCTGTTAGATGTAGCAATCATTGGGCGAGTAATATAAATTTTAGATTGGGGTTTATCATCTCTCATTACATGCTCAATAGCAGTAGATAGGGCCACTAAACTTTTTCCTGTACCACTTGGCCCTGAGCATATTGTAACGTCATTCTCTACCATTGCCCTAATATAAGCCCTTTGATTTTCTGTTTTTGCTTTAATCAATTTATAGGGCCCACGTTTTACTTCTGGTGGAGTAAACTGTACTTCTGGGGCTGGCTTAGATCTTCTTGTTTTAGTAGCCTTAACTCGCTGTCTGGTCATTCATTTTCTTTCCCTGTAAGATTAAGAATTAATTGATATGTTTCTTCTGTTGGCTTTTGAGATTTTAATTTCTCTTCAATAAACGATTTAATTTCTTTGTCATTACTTATTACAATAACAGAACTTTTAGTTATAACAGATGACAATAACATAAAAGATATAAATCCATAAAAAGCAAACATACAAACTAGCACTTCAAAAAAGATTTGGATTGTTTCTTCTATATATTTTAGATTGATTTTCACATGAAACCCTTTATTAATTATATTACAAAGCCCGTTTTATCTGCTTTTGCCTTACCCTTGGCCTTCAAACCAATGATATGGCCCTTTGGATCTAAAAATCTTAGGTCTGTTAAATCTCCGTTTATTACCTTGTACCCTTCATAAGTCTCTGGCACTTCTTTAAAAACCGCAGCAACAGTGTAACCGTTGTCTAATACTTGTTTACAGAAATCCCAATTGGTTTCGCTGCGAGAGAAAGTTAGATAGTAGTTGGGCGGACATTTGCCCTCCATAAACTTACGCATAATCTTCTCTTCTTTAGTATATCCATATTGCATAAATGAAGGAAAATCTGAAAATAGTTCTGGAAATTTATCGGGCCAGTAAATATCACTGGTTCCGTTAAGTCTTACGGCTGGCTTAACGCCAAGCTTATCACATTTTTTAGAAAATTGGGCAAACTCTTTTAATAGCGTCGCCCTAAACATTTCCCTATTTTCAAAAAGCATTTTGGTCTTTTTTGTGCGAGCTTCTTGTACATTATTAAACTTGCCCATTCCAGCGGTAAACAAGCATGACGCTTTACAACCTTCCGTTGCTGAAGGGCACACCTGATAACCAGAAGTTTTAGCTGGAGCCAAGTAAAGGATTGCGGTTAAATAATCCCCTTGGGCATTACTCTTTTTTGTTTTTGCATCGGCATTGATGCTTAATAGTGACATTTTAAACCTTTTGATTAAATAAAAACGTAATATATCTAATTAAATCTTTGCCCTGTTTTTGAGACAAGTTAGCAATAATTTCTGCTAATTCTTCTTCGGGCATATCAGAGGATGAAACTATAACAGAGGTAGGCGGCTGATTTCCACCGCCCGCTAATTTATCATCAACATTGTTAATACTTAGTAAACTCATAATCCGTAACCTCTTGTTGTTTTTTGGGATACAAAAACATTACGTTTTTACATTGCAAACAGTTGATTTGGGATAGTTCTTCATTTCTTTCATAAATAACATGAAGTTCGCTTTTAACAGCTTCAATTAAAGCCCTGCAATGCTTACATCTTCCCTGCCAAATCTCATCTTGTTTAGTACCCTTTTCAATTATTCTCATAATTAGTACTCCGATAAACCATCAGGATCAGCTTCGCGAAGTTTCCTAGTTACAAACTCCCTTACAATTACAAGGCCATCTTCATCTGGCTCTGTAATAACTTCGCCCGCAAAATATACTCCTTCAACATCAAGTCCACTAACTAGTGAACCAATCTCTGGCACAAATTCCTCAAAATATTCATCACAATAATCTTCATCGCATTCACATTCATCGTAATTGCAATTATAAACTGTACTTTTCAGAATTTTGCAGTAATCCTTTACTACTTCGTACTCACACACACGAACTTTAGTAGAATTGTGGTCATGAGGAACGCATACTACATCCCTAGGATTAACTTTAACAATAACACAAATATCACCATTTTGAGAATACCATCCTTCTGGGCCGGAATACTGAAGTCCGCCCACATGGAGGCCAGCAGCACAATGGTAGTTAGGATCATCACTAATCTTACTACGATCCATCTTGATAACTTTGCCAACAGAATTATCAATACTATTGGAATATTTATCCATATAGGTGCTTCGCACTGCTTTATAAGCAAGCAGACAGCCATCCTCGGTGAGTGGAAGTTTATGATGTTCTACGAATTTCCAAAGCTGATCAATTGAATTTTTAGAAGGATTCTTCAAAAGATTTTCAAGGAAATTAACAATGGGCGAAATTGGCAGGCCCATAGATTGGTAATCGAAAATGGCGTCTACTACAGCATTATTTACAGGCTGCCCATTATAATATACTACACCGTCACCAACTTCGATTTTACCGTTAGATGCACTTGAGATCGCCGAAACGATGCAGGTAAGTTCTTTTACTTCTTCAAAGGAGCCACCATCAGACAAAAGGTTGGCAACTTTAGAGAAGTTGGGGTGATCTCGCCCAATTTCAACATAATTTGGGCCGTCAAACACAGAAAGACTATCGCCAGTTAATACATACTGTAACATAAAATTCTCCTACTTGGTAAAGATATTTTCAAATAAAGTCTGGTCGCCCTCTAAAAGATACTTTCTTAGGTGCGATATAGATGGTTCTTCGTACGCGTTATAACTCACAACTTGTAAAATTGGATAATATTTCCACAAAATTGTATTTATTTTATCGTCATAACTATTATCATTGTAATGTTTTGGGGCACTTAGACCTAAATTAATGGCTACAGCGTGTAAACACCTAGTATTAATGTTATTTTCTGGTGTTCCAATAGAATCTAAAGATTTCTTAAAGTCAGCCCGAACATTATAAAGTAGGGCAAGCTTATTATTTACTTTTATTCTTTGTACAAGTTCCCAATTATAAAAGTCGTTACAAAGTTTTACATAATTGTCCTTAATGTAGTCAATAAAATTAATAGCTTTGGGCGGAATATCCTTTGTTTCCCAGTCTATCACAATAACGGGCTTCTTAGTAATTTTTTTAGCTTCATATATATCGCCAATAGTAAAGCTTTGGCCATTATGGACAATAGATCTGCCCTTACAGATAACATAAAAACCTTCAAATTTTTCATAATCGCCCGTAAATTCTTTGGTGCAATTAATAAAGGTTTGATAATAGACAATATTGTCAGTAATGACATACGTTTTTTTCTTGGATTTCTGGGCGACGACCTTTTTTGGTGGCTCTGGTAATGTAGACGTTTTCTGGTGGAATAAGTTCCCGAATTCTTTGATAAATTCTTCAGTTTTCTCAGAAGATTTTTCAATGAAAACTACAACATTACCTGCGTGATATGATGCCTTTATCTTACTTAAAGCTCCCCTTTTACTGTCATCCAAGATTAAAACAGCACTGTGATTTATGTTATATCTGTAATCTTTTGGTGTATCTTTTTCATAGACCAGAAAAGAACTTCCTCTTTTAATTCTAATATCAAAATAATCTGCAGCATTTTTTATTAGATCATTTGCACATAAATCTTTTCCCTTCCATTGGACATTGGAAATTTTGATTATGTTCATTCTGGAAACGATGTTTAGGGCGGTCCAATAGTCCGCAGCTTCATCTACTTGTTTTTGAACTTCTTTTTCAATGTTTTCATAGATAAATTCGACAACTGACTTAATATAAGCATTTGTCTTAGCATTTAATTTAAGTTTTTCTCTCGAAGCTTGAACAGAAACAGCCCCAATAGGGGCCTCAATTGTAATAGTATGATTATTAAAAATAGATTTGCCCAAAGAAGTTGGATCATATTCATAAGCAACTCCGCCCATAACTAGAATATTTCCCACATAACCACTGCTCCAAGATTTAGATCGTATAAAAATATTATCGTTAAATGATAGGGCTAATTGTTTATCGTTTTTAATATCATCCTTATAATAAGAAACTTCATTACAATATTTATATTTTGATTTCTCAATATATTTAAGTACACTGTAAATATCATTAATAAAAGGATTAATATCTTGTCTCTTAATATTATACGAAACCAATAGGCCGTTTGGACCCTCGACTTTGCTAGTATTAATATGGGCAACTTGGGGAATTCCGGTTGGCCCCATAAAAATTGAATAAATAGAAGCTTCGCCATCGCGAAAAGAGGTTACATTAAAGGATTCTACATAAGCCAAAGGAGAGAGTGCCCCAATACCAAAGAATCCAATTTCGTTCTCTATTTCTTTTTTAGAGGAAGAGCCCAAGCTAGTATATAAAGTATAAATTTCTTCGTGCAATAATCCTCGCCCATAATCTCTTACGGAAAATGTAGGATTAATAGAATTGGGTGGGGTTACTAAAATTGGGCGATCTGACTTTGCTCGGACAGTTGCGTCCAATGCATTTGAGATAATTTCTCTTACGCCAGCAAGACGAGGCATCGAATAGACAGATTCAGTAAGAATACTAAATATCGCCCCTGTATTTTCAGATATAGTGGCTGCCTTAAATTCTGTATTAGATTTTATCTTCTTATCAATACTATAATCTATCATTATTATTTAACTCCAGAAATCTTTTGGTTTATTCTTATTACTTATTGTTTCATCAATATACTTTGTGCCATCAAACCTAATATAATAACTTTTAACCATAGAAGAGGTGACCATAAATGATCCCTCTTTTTTGATCTTTTGATAAATGTTAACTCTATAACAATCATTTCCAACAGAATTGATTTGGGCGGTGCAATTGTCCGCAAGGCCTAGAAGCTCTTTGACATCAGAGGGTGTCATTAATAAATTTCCTCTCTATATTCAACATTTGGGGCACTTGACATTTTAATATAATCTTTTAAGTGCTTTTGCCCATTAGGCGAAGATTCTAAAATAGTATTTATTAAATCTACTACTTTTTTTAGAATAGCTGCACTTTTCTCAGTTTGCCCCCACTCTGTTACTTCTAGTTCAAATAATTGATAAAGTGAAATTTCTCTAAAATTAAGCTCATCACCGTAATAACATTTATAGCGCCCGCTCTCTTTTTCACCATAAAATATAGGCATTACTCCACCTTCAATTCTTCAACAATAACATCTTGAACAAATTCATAATCATCCTCATTGATCTCAAGAAGTTGAAGCCTTTCTCTGTCCTGACTTATTCTGATTAATGAGACTAACCCTGTAGTTTCGCCCTCAGAATATACTACATATAAGGCGTAGTTGGGCACCGTCATGTCAATATCAATTTCCTTTTGATAGTCCCAGCGAACCTTTTCCTTTGATAGATAGTAGTGATGGTTACTATACATATCTACGCCGTTTTCCTGATTATAATTTTGCTTGAGACATAAGTTAATTTTCAATTTATCACCGCTTTCTTGTCGATAATTGACACAATTCCTTTACCCTTAATAACACATCTTGGTTGAGTTTTTCTGCTATGAGTTCTAATGGGCACATTACATTCTAATTCTTCTACGAAATGGCACTGTTTATCAAAGTGAATACTTAGTATGTTGCGTCCCATTTTTTTTAGAAAGTGGCTTGTTGTAGTGAAAGAAGAAGACCTTTGGTTTAGTAATCATTTTTGTTCCTTATAAAATCTTTGTACCATCACATTTGTTGCATTGAACATGTATTTCACTGTACGGAAAATGTTCTTCTACAAATTCAAAAATTCCGCCGCATGTACAATGATCAGTGCCATAAGTCCAGTAACTTGTATATTTTTCTTTTAATATTCTATATTTAAAGCATTGATTTAAGTATTTAATATCTTCGTCAGTTAATCTCATAAGTTTCTAATTCTGCAAGTGATACAAACTTAAATTTTTTACTTTGTTCTTGATAAGATTTATGATGATGGCCTGAACACCATAATTTGGGAATATGTTGATCTAACATCATATCGCATAATAAAGAAGTATTCTCTCTAAATCCGATATGAAATTTAAACTTTTGAAGAATACTATTTCCTTTGTTGCTATGAATTTTGTTTATAAATCTCTGAGGTGGAACATGGCTAATTACATAGTCAGGCTTATATTCTTTATACATAGCTAGACAATTCGTCATTTGAGTGAAATTAAGCTCTTCTTGACTCACCAAGTTTTTGGCCCACCACTTAATTCTTCACCCACCCTATATACTCTATCTATAGAAAGTCCGCCACTTACAAAGAATATTAGTTTATTATCAATCTCATAAATACCATATCCACCAAGATTGTATGGAGAATGATAGGCAATATCATGGTCGTCGTGATTACCAAGGCATATTTTATGATTGATTGGATCTAAATTAGAATAACCTAGTTTTGTCCATTCTCGTGAAAACCCAAAGTCACCAAGGCAAATTGAATATTTACACTTAGATGCTATATTGTAATATTCGTCATATTTTCCGTGAACATCGCCCACTACAGTAATCATATTATTCCTCTTCTCTTATATGAAGCATAACTGGGAACCTTGGAATACCATCAGCAGTATATTCAAAAAAGCGAACTGTAGCCATTTTACCAATTAAATCAGGAGCAGCTCCTAAATAAACCAAACGTTCAGCTTCAGTACCTTTGGGTACCGCTTCAAAAGTTTTATTATCTGGTGTTATAAACTCAAAAGTGGGTATGTTGGCAAATTTACCCTTACCAACTTTCCATCCAATAATTTTAAACTCTTCATCTAGAAAATCTTTTTTCTTGAGAAGATCGTAAGATCGTTTATTAGCTTGATAGAGGGCATCTATATTTCTAATCATAGTACCTTCTTCACCCATTGCAATAAATTGAGTATGTCTTTTCTCAACTTCTTCGGGCGATTTTACAATGTACCACGGCACAACTTTGGTAAATGTAAGGCCAGATACTAAATTATCAAGTGATACCACTCTTTGGTGGTAAGTATCACCATTAATTAAATCAAAAGCGTAGAAAAAGATGTCTTTCATGCGTGGGTCTGTTGATTTGCTCTTGCGGACAACTGATGTTATTTCTTCGAAAGAAAGGATATTACTATACAATTCTCCATCAAATACTAGATCTTGTCCCAAAGAAAGGAGTTCATCCGTAATATGTTCAAGGCCCAAAAGCTCTTTTCCAGTACGACTTGTACACTTGACTTTATTATTGCTTATTGTAAATATACAGCGAATTCCATCTATTTTACAGCTACAAATTGCGGGCCATTTTACTTTATGTTGAAAGTCTTTGTATTTATGGGCCAGCATGGGGAGAGCGGGCACATCGCTAGGCACATCTTCGGTGTATCCTTTTCTCCCCATCTGTTTTTCATAGAGGGCTTGGGCTTCTGCCCTACACTGCTCCTCTGGTGTCGTCTCGTTGGATCGCCCTACATTCTTGCCTTCTGGAACAAGAACGGCGGTTTCCTGCATTTTTCCACCATCTTGCCCGTGCTTTACAGAATAGATGGGCACTCCCCCTTGTTCGCCCACAAATATTTCCCAGCTTCGCAGTTTTCCTTTTGAATCAAGCTTGTAGAGCGTTTTTCCAACTTTTTTCATTAGTAATCAATACCTTCATTAATCGTGTGATGAATAACATTTTCAGAATCAACAAATTCAATGCGCAAAACACCGGCTACCAAAGTTTTGTTTTGTACAATAACATTTTTGAGAGCATAAGCTTTATTGATTGTGGCACTATATTTCGTCTTATCTACTGGTTCAGACTTAATAGTAAGAACTCCGTCAATTTCCTTAATCTTAATCTCATCATGTCTAAGACCATAAGCTGGAAGTTGTACGATTCTTGGCTCTGAAATTGTTTCGGGGCCTATGGCAGCTGTTGTGCCAACAGTATACGGATAATAATAGCCGCTTAAATTATTTATCACCTTAGAATCTATTGACCAATTTGCACTGGCATATACGCTTGGCATAATTCCTGTCATACTATTTCCTTCTTTTCTACTTTCATAATTTCTTCAACAATAGACTTTATATCACATGAATAAAGTCCAGACGTGTTGAGGCTATTTGCCTCTAATTGATAAATTTTCCCACCACAATTTACAACGTCTAAAACCCACATTGGATAAGGATGGTAAGTTGAAGTGTCCAAATTATCTTCAATTTCTTTAATTTGATCCTTGGTAAGCAGCAATACATCATTGGTATAACAGCAATGTGTTACTACCTTATGGGCCCATAGGCCACTTTCGTCATCGTATTCAGATCTGATAACGCAACGATATTCATCGCCAATATCCTTCGGTTCAGCAATAACGAGCATATCTTCTTTAAAAAGGTTTACTCTATTAGCTTCTCCAAAGAATTCTTTGTGTGTATATATTCCGCCTTGAAATTTTTTGAGGCCAGAATCTGATCTGATAAACATTTTATCATCATCACTACTATACTCTTCGCCCATTTCTTTTTGCCATTTAACATGTTCTCTAAGAATCATACCATAGGGCAATACATAAAATTCTGTATTTAGCATATCATCTAGGTGGGCACCGAAGTAAGAATAATCAAACTCTACTCCGATCCACAACTGAAAGCGGGCACCGGCCCGTTGTAGGGCGATTGCTGTATGTAAACTTCCATAAAAGAATACGTGATTATCAGCGGACAGGTAGGGTGGTCGCCCCTCTTTATTCCAAATGGAATATTCAATCTTTAATTCATTTAGGGCGGCAACTAGCCTCTTTTCTTCTTCTGGAAATACATTTGCTTCAATTAAAAATTTCATGTTTCACTTTCTATAATTGCTAATGCTTCGTCAGGCCACATTGTATTTTCATTATATTCAGTTTGTTCTTCCATAAGAAAGCATTCATAAGCTTCATCATCTATTACTAAAATTGGAATTGCCCAATTAGATTTTAAATAACAGGATTTACTTTTTACTATTTCTCCGTCTTCATAGATAACTCCGCTAGTATGCTCAAAGTCGCCCTGAAGACCAGCTTGGGCAATTTGTGGATTTTTCTCTTTAATTTTTTTAGCTGCTGCGACCCAATCAAATACCCTTTTTTCTTTTCCTTTATTGGCCCGACCTTTTTCAAAAGCCCGTTCGTCCCAAAAGTAGTAATTTGAAATTGGGCCCTCATTTACTTTTTTCATACTTATCCTCTTTCTCTTTTAATAAATCAACCAACTTTAAATAAAGTTCAAACTCTTTATCTGAAAGCCATTCGTGGTTATACAATTTTTCTAACAATTCTGAAAGCTTAATCATAATAGCATCCTTATTTGGGATATGGTAAATCGCGACAATCAGCATAAACAGTTATACTATTTCCATCAATCCATTCTATACCTATTATTTCCATTTTCCAATATTGGTAACTTAAAAATTCTCCAACTCTTGGGACAAATTTAGAAAGATATCCATAACTATATTGATAGATGTATTCTCCACTTTTATATGCATTAACCCTTATTGTAAGAAAATCTTTAATTTCATCTTTCATGAGCAAGAAGCCTCTAAATAAACATCCTCAATAGTAACATTGTCTTCGCCCATCAATAGAAATAGGTTACAATTTCCCATATCGCCCCAATCATTATAGACTGTACACAAATAAGTATATTCTCTTCCATCGTCAGAAAATGGAACTAGTTCGCCTTGCCTAAAATCCGGATATCCGCCCCACTTAACATAAAAGTATCTTAGATTATCTTTTTCCTGTGTTGCGGGAAATGTAGTTTCAACATATTCTATAATATTCGCCCTAAACGGAACTCCGTTGTCATCGTGTTCAATGTCAAAAGCAATAAAAAAGTTTTGCCCCTTAATTGGAACAATAGCATGTGTGTCATCTGTCCAAACCGGCCCTTTAAATTTCATTAGTAACTCACATCTCTAAGTTTCTCATTAACTAGATCTTCAAGAGTGTTTTCGACTGCCCTGCAAATATCTATCAATTCAAGCTTGGTATCATAACATTCACCGCCCACATGTATTTCTTTTTCTGAACAATTATCAAAGACGCGTTGTATTAATTTTACAATTTCAATTTTAGTATCAATGTCCATTAGTTAAATTTCCTTTATATTCTTTAATCAACTTATTAAGATCTTCTACTCTAATATATTCTGGGTGATGCGAGCATTCTCTGATTTCTTGCCAATTTCTATCCCAAAAGACACCAACGATATCCATAGAATCTAAATCATTTAGTAGATTTTCTAAAATTTCCTTATGGTTTTTCATATAGTTCCTTTAATCTTTTAAGATCAGCTAACTCTCTTGCCCTTTTTCTTTCGGCTTCCAACTCCGCAATTTTTAATTCCTCTTGCCTCTTTTCTTCGGCTTTTTTAAGCGTAAGCTCTTTTGCTTTATTCTCTCCGGCATCAAGAATAGAAGAAATATCTTTATCCTTTTCCCAATAATCGCATTCTTCTACTTTGTACAAGTAAACATCTCCATCGGGATATTCGCTTTTAAATCTGCCTATATCTTCAATAATACCATCTATATTGTATAGTTCCCATGTTTGTTTAGAAAAATAGGGCCCCTTTGACCAATGACAGTAGCCAGACGTGTCCCAGTAGCCGGTTTGATCAGCTTGTAAAATCAATAAGTATTTCATGAAAACTCCTAAAAAGAAAATGCGCCAGACAGGACTCGAACCTGCAACATCAGGTTTGGAAAACCCGCACTCTACCAATTGAGTTACTAGCGCAAAAAGGCCACTGTCGGTTACGATCCGACGTCTCAAGTTTACAAAACTAGTGTAATACCATTATACTAAGTGGCCATGTTTAAACGGATTGCTATTACGCTAAAAACTTAGGTTGGTGTTAAACCAATGTAGACCCGCCCCAACACCGCTTCCGGGACGGTTCCCTCTTCATGGGAATACTACGTAACATGCTGATTAATATGTGACAAAGATCTTATAGATAACATATCAGCTAAACTCTATAAGAATATGATGCCCATATAAGATACATTACTTTTTAAAAGATGGCTGCTTCTAAGCCTACTTACCGTTTAAAACTATTCATCAATTTGCTAATAACAGAATCGAACTGTTTATAAGTCCATATGAAAGACCTGTGTTCACCATTACACTAATTAGCAATCTTTAATTAATTATTTATTTTCGATGCAATAATCAATAAAAGAATATTAGCAACACTATAACAAAAATAAAGGGCCCCGACATATTTGCTGCCGTACATAAACTCGTGGCCCATCGCTGCCAATTGTACAAGGGCCAAAAGGACCATGAAGGGATTAGGGCTCATTGCTTCGCCTCTACAACAATTCTTCCGTGAGTCATTTTGATAACATCTCCACTAGGATTTACTTCATACCACACATCTTTCCACGGCCCCCTAAATGTAAGGGCCCATGTATCTGAGTGTGAAATTACCCTATGACAATTAGACCTTGGAGTAAACTTAGAATAAGAGAGGGCCCGAAATCTTTATGTTCGCCCTCCAATTTTTCTTCTGTCACAGATCCCTTTAAGAACCAACTTAGGGCGTTGAAGGCATGGCTATGATAGTTTTCACGAGACCCCTTCTTAAAGTGTAATAGTCCTATGGAAAATAGGGCCTTCCACTCAATAAGAAAGTAGCCAATAACTCCCGACTCGGGCCCACCATCAAACTTTTTATAGAAGAAGCGAGGTATCCATTTATGTAAAAATAGATTCATTGCTTTGCCTATTCTTCTTCATTAAGAAGAGTATAAATATCTTGGGCAAGTAACTTCTTATCATCAACACTCATGGTCGCCCATGCAATGTCTGAGATAAAAAGTGTAATATCATTATCTTTTACAAATTGATGTAATTGTTCGTAGGTCATATCTTCAATGCTAATCATTTTTTCTTCCTTCTTATTATAAATATCAAGTGATCTATCAATTATTTGATTCCATTGTGCAATTTTTTCTGGATCTGTACAATTTTTATAAGAGTTTACAAATGCATCAATTGTTTTATTTAAAGCTTTTGCAAGTTTTTCTGCGTCATAATCATATATCATCTTATTAGTACCTTATAATAGATTGATACCAGCCCAAAGCTATAGCATTTTTGTATTCTTCTTCACTGTTTGTAACAATTAATGCTTCTTGATCAATGCCCCAAGTAATAATTCCATTTTGGATCGATAATTCCCAATCCAACTTTTGTCCGCTCGGATACGTTAATTCACCCGTCATTTCCTCTAGTAAATCATAAATATCGTTTATGTCATAATATCTAGAATACCAAAAGCTATCACCGTCGCCACTTGCACTAAAAACTTCTGCTACTAACCATTTGATTAGTATTTTTAAATGCTCTTTGTTATCTTTTACACTTAAATATTTCATTATATTTTCCAAAAATTTACCACATCAATCTTTAACTTTTTAGCTTCACCCACTGTATAAAAAGTTCCACCAGAACTAACCTCTGGATCGAGCAAAGCAACCACTTTATCTGATCCAGTTATCATTTGAAGATCTCTATCAAGAAATACTTTAGGATAATACTTATCTGAAGTATAATTAATAGCAGAAGCTTCGTCTTTTATTCTTTCGTATTCTTTTCTGGAATCTGATGGCCACTGATCGCCTTGACCCTTAAATGGTAAATAAAGGTGCAAGTCCAGTTTTAAATCTAGAGCAACCTGTGCGAGCCAAGTATCCCAACCTATCGCCCCACCAGCCCTTACAATTATTTGTTCATCTCCAAAGCCCATCTCAATTAAGTAGTTTTCTAATCTCTTTTTAAGATTAATAAGCCACGGATGATCATTTTTATATTTACATGGGCAATATTTGGGGCGATGTCCAGTTCCTGCTATAATCATATTAACCCTCACAAGATTTACACTCCATAATACTTCTATTTAATAATTGTGCCGGATTGGCACCCTTCTGATAATAAAATGTCTTAATACCATTTTCCCAACCATAAATTAGCAATTGGCTAACTTCTTTTGGAGAAGCTGATGGAAGAATCATCAAATTTAAACTTTGAGATTGGTCCAAATGTTTTTGTCTTTGAATTGCTTGGACAACAATTTCTTTTTGTGAAATTTCCCCAAATGTTTTAAAAACATCCTTTTCGTTTTCTGATAAAAATTTAAGATGCTGTACTGACCCGCCAGTATTTAATATAGATTCCCACACCTTTGGCGTATCTTCTCCATGAGATTTTAACAAGTTTTTAAGTAGAGGATTTTTATATGTAAAATTCCCTTTAGATAGTTTTTTAACAAAATAATTTGAATCAATTGGCTCTATACCTTGTGATATTTGCCCAAGAATAAATGAAGATGATGTAGTTGGAGCAATAGCTAGTCTAGTCGCAAATCTTTCCCCTGTACCAATCATTAACTCTGGTTCGCCATATTGTTCAGCTATTTTTTTAGATGCTTCAAGGCTTTTTTCATTAATTAATTTAAAAATTTCAACATTTAAAAATTTTGCATTCATACTTTCAAAAGGGATCATTTTGCTTTGCAATAGTGAATGCCAACCAAGTACACCAAGACCAATCGCTCTTTGTCTTTTAGCAAAATTATGGGCACATTGCATAAAGGGCAAATTTATTGTTTTGTTAATATATTCTGTAGTAACTGAATCTAAAAAATACATCATAGTTTCAATTAGATCTGTATTTTTCCATTCATCATAATGTAATAAATTTAACGATGATAATACACATACAAACGATTCGTCCTCTGATGATGAAATTGCAGTCTCGCTGCATAAATTGCTGGCATGAATATACTTACCTTTATTTTTATAAACAATAGGGGCGTTATTATTAACTGTGTCTGTAAAAAATAGATAAGGATATCCACTTTCAAATCTTTTACGAATAATTTTGCCCCATATTTTTAATTTATCTTTATCCTTATTTAATAAAGACTTCATCCATTCATCAGATATACATACGCCAAATGATAAATCTTGTATAGGATTACCTTCAGATTTAATTTCTAAAAACTCTTCTATATCTGGATGTTCGACGTTTAAATAAGCCGCCATACTACCACGCCTAACATTAGATTGTGATATGACAGAAATAGATTTGTCAAATAACTCCATAAAATGTACTGGCCCGCTTGATTCACCACCCATAGAAACTGCTGCACCTCTTGGCCTTAATTTACCAAAATAAGCAGACGTACCAGACCCCATTTTGGTCATATAACCAATTTCTGAGACCTTATTTAATATAGATGAAATTGAATCTAAAACCAATGAGCCATTACAAGATGCCGGTAAACCCCTATCAATTCCATAATTCGCCCATACAGGACTGCTTAAAGAAATCCAGCCATTATTCATATAGCTTTCAAATTTATCAGCAAAACCATTTATATTTAAATATTTTTCAGCAGTTTCAGAGATTTCCCTAATTCTTTCCTCGGGCGTTTGATTGTCTTTTAAATATCCACGAGATAAAAACTCTCGTGATTTATCATTTAACCAATAAGGTTTAGGCTTGTTCATATTAAGTCACTTTCATCTATTATTATATTTTTGGAGTAATTTACTGGCCTAGAATGGAAAAAGTCCGCTGCGCTATTCGCGTTCAATTCTTCATCAGCCCATTCATAGTCTCTTTTAAGATCTTTATTTGTTTCAAATATTTCTTTAAAACCAATTTGTTTTAAAGATTGATTTAGCCTATCTTTGATATATTCTTTTAAAATTTCTGCTGAAATTCTTTTATCTTTCCAGTCTCCAATCATCCATTCTATTATTTTACACTCTGATTTAAAAGCCTCATTAACTTCGTGTAATATTTTGTCTTCTAAATCTTGATCGAATAATTCCGGTAATTCTTCTCGAATTGTATTAATTATTTTAATTCCGACATTTGCATGTACCAATTCTTCGTTACGAGTATAAGCTATTTGCTGATTAGTATCTTTTAATACATTTTTAAATCTTCCAAACCACGCTATAATATAAAACTGACTGAATAATGATACATTTTCTACAAAGAGACTGAACAATATAATAGCGTATAAATATTGTTTTTTTGAATCTTTATAATATTTATGAGTATATTTTTTAAGATACTTAACTCGATTTTGTATACATTCTAATTTAAGGTTTTCCTCAAATATATATTCCATATTTAATTCTTTAAGAAGACGCTCATATGCTCTATTATGTACACAATTACCAGCAATAAATGTTCTACCATTTCTTCTGGTTAAAATCATTCCACTTTCAACTTCCACACAATAAACATATCCATTATATTCCACAGTTTTATGCGATAGATCAATAATATGTCGCCACAAATTAGGTTTTCGTGAAAATAAAACTCTATATTTTGTTGAATCAGAATATCTAATATCTTCCGTAAACCCAACTGTTGTATTTAATCCAGCCAAAATACCAATGTGTTGACAAAAATCTACGTTTGATTTATGTTTTGAATAATAAGCTCTCCATTGCGTACTTCCGTCCCAGTTAAATAATTCTTCAACAAATTCTTTACACCAATTTGTAGTTTTGTTAGATAAATCAACCCAAGAAAAATCTTTAAAATCATAACTAAGTGGTAATTTAATTGCAAATAAAGTTGTCTCATTATTACTTATTAAATTTTCAGTATATTCAATATTTGCGCTTTTTAATAAAGCTCTAAATCTCTCTATTTTTCTTATTTTTTTTAATCTTACTTGGTGAGTAAATCCGCCATTATTTCCTTTTAAAATTTTAGCTCCATCGCGATTATATCCGTATGATCGAGTTCCATCAGCTTGAACGGCTATTAATAATCTTTCATAATCAGAAAGATGGTCAATAGATCCGTTTTTATAAATAATTGTTTTGGGCATTTTTATAGCTGAATGAAATTTAACATTTTTTGCTTTAACTTTTTCTAATTTCCATCCATCTGTTTTTTTTCTTTGAATTACCATTTCATGATTTGGAGTAACTAAACAATTATTACTATTATTTCCAAATTCAAACATTTCACCAGAATATTTTTTATTAATAACATTTTTAACACTAGTTTCTTCTAATACATATTCATTTGTATATTGATAAACTCTATCTCCAACTTTAATATCTTTGATTAGTTTCCATCCTAATGGTGTTAATATTTCTGTATCATCAGAATAACACTCTGTATTTGCTAAAACATATCCTAAATCAACTAATGATGGATGAGGTAAATTATCTCCTAATTTACCCCAAAAAGTTTTAACTGCTACTTCTATTTGAGCAATTGCTGATAGCGTTTTTACTATTATTTCTCTTTCTTGATTATTAAGAGTTACTTTAAAGTCTTGTTTATCTGATGAAAAACTAAATTCTGCATCTGTCCAAAACCCGGCGTGCATACTTATGATAAATTCATCAGCCCAAGGATATTTGTTGGGCTTACGCGAAATTTGTTCATTAAATATTGACATTTACTTCTTTTCATAAAATTCTTTCTATTGTACACTTCTCAAAAACTTTATTATTGGGCCCAAACAAAATACGATCGCCCTATTTATTATTCATAAATTTAATTATATTATCTACAGCGTTTTCATCTCCGTCAACTTCAGTATACTTAATAGCGAAGCTTTTAAGCATATTTTCTATTTCTAAATCAATCAACTTAGCCTCTTCTTCTGTTTGAAGTCGGCCCAAGGCACTGTAAGGTTTCACTCTTTTAAGTAAGAAGTGGTCTACCTTATATCCATTTTCCTTACAAATAGAGTGGTGATTTTTAAGCATACTTAGGGAGGTATTGAAGAGTTGCTCGAACTTATCATAACGAAGACCGTAGAAGTGTGTAAGAATTAAGGGCGAATCTGTAATAATGAAATCAAGACCATTTGCCATGTAAATGCGCTCTTTGCGAGACATTTTAGCAAAGAAGTATGATTGATCGCCATGTTTAGGTTTTATATCGTCGTAAATCAGATCCTTAATATACTCTCTGTTCATCTCACATTCGTAACCGTTTAATTTTAATTTATAAAATAAACCAGCACAAGTTGTTGATTTTCCACATCCGGGTCCACCATATAAGCAAATTATCCTTTTAACGTTCATTCACAAACTCCACTAATTGGTCAGCAGGACAATAACTAACTACTCCATCTTTACCAGAAGACTGAACTCCATAAAGTTCGCCATCATACACAAGTCCGCCCCCACTCATTCCATATATAACAGGAGCCTGAATAGACATAATGGGCGAACCTAGCTCAGTAGAATAATCATAATTTAAAACTGAACTATCATTCTTAATAAGTCTATTTGATTGAGAATATCCATAAGATACTGTTTTGGCGCCCTTAAGTAAAGTGGATCGCCCAATTTTTAGTCTTTTAATTTTAAGACCTAAATTATTGGGGCCACTTAATAGAAGAACATCTTTATCGGCATCAGTCTTTTGAACATTTAGAGTAATGATTGCAGACAATTGAGTATTTTCAACACGATCTGTAAACATTTGGGTAATCATCACTTTTGGATTAGTAAATCCCATTGTGCCGTGCCAGCACGTCAGCACCTGAATCTTAGAGTCCTCTGACTCTATAACAGTTCCAGAAAACTCTCGGGATTCATTGGAATTTTCAAAAGTAAGCTTCGCATGGGGCCCGTACTCTTGGGCGAAAAGGGCTGACGCCGTTATAAAAAAATATAAAAACAAAATAGCGTAAGCTTTCATATCTTTTCTCCAGCAGGTTCTGTTAACTTGGAAGATCCCCATAACCAATTATTAAAATAATTACTACATAATTGAATATATTCATCGTCAGTATAACAATGTAATATATCTTTTTGAGAATGCTCATCCCAAATAGTAATTATTTGACACACTCTAGATATATCATCGTCTAATGCCCACCAATAACCCACAGAATTTGGTCTTTTTTTAGTCCACTTTTGCACTTTTCACCTCCACTTTTCCAAATCCTATAGTTTTTTTATCTTGCACATTTCTAACTTCAAATTCTTCGGGCATAAAAACATTAGTGTTGTAATTATCCCCTGCCCACCATCCTATATTGTAAACCACGGTGTTATTTGAAGATATGGTTACTGTACGAATAAATCCATGAATGTGTGTATTTTTAAAAGTAATTTCTGTTCCGGGCTGAAAAATTTCCAAGGCTATCGCCTCCTTTTTAAATTGGTCCAAACTTTTCTCTATAATAACTTACGGGGTCATGACCCTTACGGGCAATTAATAGGTCGTAGATCTGATCTTCTGACCAAATTCCCCAGTCTCCAAAATGACTTTTATAAGACTCTGGACAAACGTCTAAGCTCCTCATTTCTTTTAATTCTGGAATTTGATTCCAGTATTCAGTTCTTCCATTATGTAAATGACCGTACAAATGAAAAGATCCGTAGTGAGATTTTGGCCAAATCAAGTGAGGGTAGTGACTAAGCCAACAGGGAATTTCTTTAATTTTACACTCGTGTACTTGCCTAAAACGCTCGCCAAATGCACGTTTACACGCCTCATCGCTTGGACAATGATTTCCTTTTATCAACCAAATATCTTTAGGTTTTAATTTCATTCTAGTTTTTATTAAAAAGTTTCCTCTCCCAAGTGCAAAATCGCCCAAAATAAATAATCTATCATGTTTTGTTATTGTTTTGTTTATAATATCAACAATTAAATCTTCCCATGATTCTACTGTAAATCCAAACCCTTTTCTTCCGGGAAAGTTTAGGGCCTTTTCATGTCCAAAATGTGTATCTGACGTAAAGTAAATCATGTTAAATCCAATGAAATAGTGCCATCTTCATCAATAACGGGTTCCAAATAGCCATTTTTAACAAGTGTCGCCATAATATTAGAAATAATTAAATCTGAAATTTGATCAGCAATTTCCTCATTTGAAAGTTCCTTTGGGGAATTTTTAATTACGTAATAAGTAAGAAATTCGCCCGGATAATCCTCTACCAAAGTTTGATCATATGCGATTGCTATTAAGCAAAGTTCCAAAATCTGTTCGTCGTTTAAAATTTCCATTTTATTTTCCTAGAGAGTGCCCATAATATATTACACCAAATTACTTTTTTTATTTACTTTTATTTTTCTGGATAATCTTTATTATATTCTCTACAGGCTTCTCCGTAGCCCTCCCAATTATCCACACCACAATTTCTTAAACATTCAAGAAATATAGAGTCCGCGAGTAGTTCTTCATAGTCTGAAACTGGAATTTCTATTAATTTTTCTGACATTTACAATATTCCTAAAAAAATGACCCCATTTTGACACAATTTTTACAATTTTTGTGTAATATATAGTAGAGGGGAAATGTTTCCCATCCTTATTATTAAATGAAAAGAAAGAAAGATAAAGAATGCCTAGTTACGAGTACACACAATCAGCTATTTCTAACAATGTTATTAACCAAGCTGCCCAGATTTCAACTGGGGCAAAAGCGGGTGGGCCAACTCAGCACACTAATAAGTATGGGCGAGTTACAGGTGTAGCTACTAGCGGTGTTGATATTTTGACTGGAAATATTACTTATGTAGCTGCTGAAGGCTCTGGTTACGGTTACAATACAACTTTTACGGGCGTTCCTGTAGACAAAGAAGTAGATGCTCAAAACAATCCTTATGTTACTCCAGCAAGACTTACTGTTCTTGGCGATCTCGGCCCAGCTTCTTACAATCATCACACATTAGGTTAATTAGAAAGACCAAAATGACAGACTTCTTAAAGAAACTAAAGGATGTATTTACTAAAAGTGTTCCAGACACTTCCGACCCTAAAAAGGTTGACAGCACGGACGTTGCTAAACTGGTAAAAACAGGGGCTTTGGTAGGTGTAGGGGCTGCTCTGTCTTATGTTGTAACAAATGTTGATCCAGCACATCTGGGGCCCTATCAACCTGTTATTATGTTAGCTTTAACGCTTGCATTGGACTTTATTAATAAATTGGTAAAAAATAATTCATAGGAGTAAAAATGCAAGATTTTTTAGTTGAAAATTGGAAGTACATAGCAGTTGTTGTGGCTGCTATTGTACTTTTTGGTGGTGAAAAGATTTTGGCATTTGTTAAGAATTTTAAGATGCCAGCTTTATTTGGTAAAAACACAAGCACTAAAGTTGTTAATAGCTCTAACTCTGAAGCAGAAGATTTAGAAGCTATTATGCATTTGCGCGACAGGGCCGTAGCAATTAAAGATAAAGAATTGCTTGCAGAAATTAAGATGGTATCTAATAAGATCTTCGACCTTTATTCCAAAATAGATAAAGGGGCTTAATATGAAGGCAACATTTAAAAACTGGATTGTAGCTATAGCAATGGTATTAGCTATGCCATTTGCGTTTTCTGACTCTAAAGATACTCCTGTTGACAGCGTAGCCCTTTCAGTAACAGAGGCGGCTAATACAGATAGCATAAGCAATGAAGATTTGGCTGTCTGGTACTCTATTTACCGTGGAACCTATCTTTATGGTACAAAGTTTAACTTTGATGATTCCATTGATTTTGGAAAAGTTTTTGATAAGCAAATTAAGGTACGAGATAAACTGGTGCCTAGTAAAACTGAAAAACTAAAAGTTGTTATAAACTCTATCTTTAAAAAGTATGAAGAATTGCCCTTCGATGATAATTCTAAGAGTAAATTTTTAGAAGAATGTGATTCTGTCTCAAAGGGTTTGAGAGGCGCAATTGATTAAAACAAAAAATTATATTAATGAAGTTGAATTATTATTTAAAAATGGATATAATTCAAAACAAATTACAGAAAAATTAAATATTGGCAGACATACTGTATATACATGTTTTAGAAAACTTGGTATTAAATGTCAAACTAATATAGAAATTTTGTCAAAAAGATATGGTGACAAAAGCCCCTTATGGGCGGGATTTAAATGTATACCGGGATCATTTTTGTGTTGTTTAAAATCATCAGCAATTCAACGCTCAATTAAATTTGATTTAAGCATTGAAGATATTTATAATCTTTATATTTTTCAAAATAAAAAATGTAAACTTTCTAATATTGATTTGCATTTTGGATCTAGAAAAAAGAAAGAGTTTAAAAATGCGAGTTTAGACAGAATAAATAGCGATTTGGGATATTGTATAAATAATATTCAATTGATTGATTCTAGAATAAATATTATGAAAAAAGATTTTTCATTGAATCATTTTTATGATATGTGCAATCTAGTAGTAAATCCCGCTGATAATTATTCTGATTATGTTTTTGATAAAGAAATCAATGTAAATTTAATTTTTAGAATAAGTCAAAAACGAGCAAAAGATAAAAATTTTGATTTTGACATCAATAGATCTGATTTAATTTCTCTTTATGAGAAGCAGGAGAGAAGATGTGCTATTACAAATTTGCCAATAGAATTTAAAGCTGAATATAGAAAGCCCTTTTTTAATCAAGTTTCTATTGATAGAATAAATTCTGATATTGGATATATAAAATCAAATATACAACTTGTTATAAAAGATATAAATTTTATGAAGCATAAATTAGATTTGAATGAATTTAAAGATTTGTGCAATCAAATTATTAATCATAAAAGGAATTTATATGACAAAATATAATACTAATGGTTTTGTATTTTTACCAGATGTATCAGATGCTATTTGCGCTTCTTTGGCTAACGGTATTTTTGGCGACGCCGCCCCACATCTTAAAGATTCCGGAAAAGGCGTAACAAAATTACTTTCTAATGATTACAAAAAATGTAATATGAGTTATCCACAATTGGATCAGGGAAATGTGGGCTCGTGCGTAGCAGTAGCTGTTGGTGGCGGTGTAGACCAAGTAAAAATAACAGAAATTGCAAATGGTGAACGATCGGAATTTAAAGCTTTAACATGCAGCGAGGCTATATACTATGGGGCTCGTGTTGTTATGGGACAAAACAGAATACGTGGAGATGGAGCATCGACTGCTTTAGCTATTAAATATATAGCTGAACGCGGAACTATTGCTCGTGGCAAATATGGTAATATTGATATTAGTGAATACAGCGTTGATAGATGTAGAAAATGGGGTCAAAATTCAGGCTTTCCCAAAAGTTTAGAAGATATATCTAAAGAGCATAAAATAGAACAATATTCTAGAGTTACATCTTATGAAATGATTAGAGATTCTATAGCTAATAATTGCCCTGTTATTGTTGGATCTTCTCTTGGATTTTCTAATACATGTAATAATGATGGTATAGCTAAACAAAATACTACGTGGCAACATTGCATGAGAATGATTGGTATTAGGGCTGATAAAGAACTAGTTCTTATAGATAATACATGGGGCCCAAATTGGAACACTATGCCAATTCGCAAATTTAACGAGCCAAAAGGCAGTTTTTGGTGTACGGCAGAAGATGCTGATAGGATGGCTAAAGCTGATGCTTGGTCTATTAGTGCTCACCAAGGGTATCCCTTGAAAATAAATTCAGAAGTAGTTTGGTAAGGAAACAAAGATGAGTAATACTACTAAAATAATATTGTTTGCTATAATAGTGGCCGTTTTATTCTGGCCAAGTGGTGGAAAACTTTTTCCTCCTAAAGTAAATGCTGATGATTATATTTTTGGGCCAGATTCTTTAGTTATTGCTTCGTTGATGACTATGGTTGAAGGCGAAGAGTCTTCAAATCCAACACCGGACAATTCAGTTGCGGACAAATGTAAGTGCACTAATGGCAAAATAAGTTTTGATGGGGGCACTTCATGGACTGAATGCCCATGCAGAACGCAAGGGGCAGTTTGTGGCTTTAAAGATTGCCCATGTGCTAAATTCGCCCCAAAATCTGAAGCAGAGAATACGGTTGTTGTTGATAAAAGCTCTGTTGAAAACAAAGATCATTTTCCCAGAACTGTTGTTATAACACAAGTAAAATCATGCCTTCATTGTAGAGTATTAGATAAAAATGTTTTTTCTATTTTAAGAAATGACGCCCACAAAAAGTCAGGATGGAAAGTTGGAACTACTTCTGAAAATAATGTTCAAATTCTTGATCTTGATGATGAAAACTCATGGGCAGAAATTGAAAGACTTAAATTTGAAGTAGATAGTTTGCCCACTTTATATTATTTACAAAGAGATGGGTCATATAAAACTCATGTCGGCAGTATGACATATAAACAATATATTGAATGGACGAAATCTAATTCAAAAAAAGTAACCTACTTTTATTTGAGAAGATCAAATCAAAGGTGGAGGTTAAATGGTTCAACAAGGCCATCAAGAAGTTTTCTAATTTCTCACTTAAAATCAGAACATGGAATAAAATGGGATTTAGATAAATTGAGCTATGAAGAACTTTTAGCTATTCACGACGATGATCATGTTGGTAAATTAGGCAAGCTTGAAGAGAAAGAGATTTTATGAATTTCGGAATAGAAACTTTAGAAAATCTCTTAAAAGAGAAGAAGGTTGAAATTCAAGAGGGTGTCTTCCTCTGTTGTGATAAGCAACTTATACACTTAGATATTTTCCTAAAAGAAGGTAATATTGTTATAGAATTTAACGCACCTTTTACATACCTCTTGGTAACTAAATTGGGTATTAAACAATTGCTCAATGTCGTGAAACCACGAGTAGAATCAGTTACTATTACTCCTAAATCTTATATTGTTAAGCTAAGTAGCTTGGGCAGCTGGGAAATAGAAAGGTAGTTTGATGATTACTTATGAAGACTATGTTAAAGATCTTGATAAAGATCTGATCTGTAATGAAACATTTACAATGTCAGAAAAGAAAGAAAGACGACGCAGAAAATGTTTTGAAAAAGCTGAAAGGCTAAAAGAACATAATCTTTCAAAGTACAACACCAGAGAAGAAGCTCAGTATGCCCTTCAAAAAGAGGGCGAAGAAATGATTGTTGGCTGCGGTGGTATTGTGTTTATTTTAATGTCGTCTATTATTTCTTGGATGATTCAAAAGCTTTTGACAAAGCACTTTGGTTAACCTAACAAACAATCAAGTTTTTCCAAAACTCTATCTACATTTAAACCATTAAGGGAGGGATTAGCAATAATCTCTTCCTTATTTTTTTTGCCCAAAGCAAATTCAGTAAGCTCGCCCAAAAGGAAGTCCGGTAAAGAAGTTAAATATGCACACAATTCTGCTTCTTCTTCGTCTTTTTCAACATAGGTTAAATTGTGGGCGTATTCAAGTGGGTAATGCTTTGATGCGTATTGCTGCTGATCTCTAATAGAATTTTTTAAAGTGTTCAGAAAACAGCACCGAATATAGTTAAAAATTTTTGATGGGGCAATTTTAGCTTTACTGTTGACCACGTTGTAGATAGTCAAGAATAAATCAGATTTAATTTCATCTTTAGATAAGAATCCATAAATATATTTTGGCAGACTTCTCATTTGTGAAGCTATAAATTTTTTATCATTACATAGTGTTTCAGCATTCATAAATTTCTCCATTCTTAAAAACGATTAAATCTTTTATTTGATCAAACAGTGAGCAAATGTGCTTAATATTTTCTTCTGTTGGATTTTCAATATACTCAACAGAAAATTCTTCGTTAGGAAAAATCAGGGCGAAATTTTCAATACCATCGTCAACAAACATGGAAGCTGATTTCTCAGCAACTTGTACAATATAATCTTCCATAGTTTTAGTTGGGGTTTTAATTTCAATGTTTAGGGCCCCATAAATTGCCCTCTCAATATTTTCCCTAACTACTGCAAAATCATAGGACTTAGCGGGCGCAATAACAATAAAGTATGGATCAATTTGCCCCCAAATTGCTACACCTTCTATATTTCCCATAAGTTTTGAGAAATTAGGAATAGATCTTGATGTAAATCCCTTAAAATGGACGGCTCTTAAATCATAAAGGTTAACGGGCGAAAGAGGATTATCCATATCAAATCTACCCCAAGGAGTATAGTGGACCTGTTGCTTTTCTGCCCCAAACCTCATAACACTTGGCATCATATCTACAAAACCAGATACTTCGTCATCATCATCGTCATCGTCGTCATCATCATCTTTTTTGTACAAACTTTTATTTTTTTCTTTTTCTACTTCAAGATAATTTTCTCTATAATGTTCGAAAGCTATGCAGATATCTCCAGTTTTGGAAATTTCTTTATACTGAGAAACTTGCTCATTTGATGACTTTAAGTTAATTTTTGGTTCATTATCACTGTCTTCTGTTTCCATTGGTTTATTTTCTGTAAATTTAGGGTGTGCTTGTTTTAATAAGAGATCGATTCCAACAGATTCATTGAATGCAATTAATGATTGTATTGTATCAAGTGAATCATATTTAAATTTGAATATATTAGAATTGGGCATCAAATTAATATGGAAAAATCGAAATTGCTTGTCTAATAGCGATGCGATCTTGTTCAGAAAGTTCGCTAAAGTTGTTAGCAAGTTTACTAATAGTTTTTTCATCTAGAAATTCCATGGGGGCTAAAATTGTATAATAAGCTGATACAGTGTCATCTTCTGTTAATAAAGTTACAAGCTTTGGTTGAACATAAGCATTATGAATATTAAATTTTGCTGCTATTCCATCAATCGTTTTATCAATATCTGGATATAAATTAGATAAATAATCAGAAGGGATTTGATTATCTTCTAAAATAATAGAAATAGCTCTTCCATTCATAATTTTAATAATAAGTTTAATTTTCACCATAAATTATATCCTTCATTATTTGGGCGGATTTTAACCATGTAAAATTTTGGGCACGATCTCGTGCTTCGTTGTTTAAAATTGTACCATCTTGGTATTCTCTGTAAGCAATTCTCATTGCCTCAATAAGATCATCCTCACTGTAAGAACACCATTCTCCATTATTTGTTTCTGACCCTTCTTTGAACCACATATTGTCTATAGCTGGTACTAATCCAGTTGGTTCAATAAGAATAGTGGATTGATCATCACAGAACTCCGTGTGAGCAGAATAGTTAGTTGCTATATTAAATTTGCCGCAACCCATTGCTTCCAATAAGGGTAAGTTCCACCCTTCGGCCAAAGAGGGGGCCACAAAACAATAGCTCATTTGCATAAGGCGGGCTAAGTCATTATGACTGGGCAAATAATCTATCAAAGTTAACTTGTCGCCCAAGAAGTTTTTATACAGCCTCTTCTTTTCTGCTACAAACTCTTTAATGAATTTATTATCGCAGCTCATCCATAGGGCAACATTATCACTTGCCTTAAAGGCTTTACTAAATGCATTTACTATTTGGTCTTGCTGTTTGCGAACTTCCCACTTTCCAACGGATAAGAAAATACACTTATTGGGCATATAATCTATTGATCTAAATACTTGTTCATTATAACCGGGAGGACAAACTTTCGGTGAAAGTATATTAGAATTAACACAAATTTCTGCCGCCCATTTACTTGGTACAATTAATTCGTCCAATGATTTTAAATGATTGCGCTCTAGATCTGTTAAGTTATTTACTTCGAAGAATGTATATCCAAATCGTGCCCCAAATCCAATACCAGTAGCCATATCAAACTGGTGGCGAATAGATAAGCATGGTGCTCTAGCATTAAAGAGCTTAGCTGACAAAGCTGATTTGCGGACATATGTATCATATGTACCATAATCCTCGTTATGGTGAACGCCATGAGTTGCCACATTGACCTCTAAATCCATTAGATTTTTTATTAAATTAAGGGCAACAAGCCCATAACTAGTTGAAGGTGTGATATATCCAAGCAGATTTAAATTCATTTATTAATTATCCTAAAAGTAAAAAAATTAAAAATTTTCTATTTTATGTGTAATATATAGTGGGGTCATCAATTTCATATGGAAAATATTATGAAGATATGTAGTAAATGCAAAACAAATAAATATTTAACAGAATTTACTAAAAATACAAGAACCTTAGATGGGTTTAATTATTTCTGTAAAATATGTAGTAGAACTATCTCTAAAGAATCTTATAAAAAGCACAGGGAAAAAAGAATAGCTTATGCTGTAAATAGATCGCATAAAAATTTAACAGTTAAGCAATTAAAATATGAAAAAACAAATGAATGGATGAAAAACAACAAAACAAGACGTAAAGAGTACAAAAAGAATTATGATAAAAACAATAGAGAAAAAGCAAATAAATTAAGAAAAATCACAGGGAAAATACATAGAGACAATAACCCTAAACACAGAGTAAATTCTTCTATAAGTAAGGCAATTTATGCAGCATTAAAAAAGGGGAAATCTGGAAGATCATGGGTAAAATTAGTTTCTTACTCAATCCAAGATTTAATTAATCACCTTGAATCTAAATTCACTAAAGGTATGAGCTGGGAAAATTATGGAAGAAATGGATGGCATATTGATCATGTAATTCCAAAGTATTATTTTAAATATAACAATGCTGAATCTAAAGCATTTAAAGCGTGCTGGGCTTTATCTAATCTTCAGCCACTATGGGCAACTGCAGAAATTGCAGTGACGTACGGTGAAAGTTCGGATTATATTGGTAACTTAGAAAAATGTAATAGAATAGAAATAACGCCAGAAATTAAATTATTTTTAGACGATGTAAATTCCTAAAAACCCGGCCATTTCTGACCGGGCCTTTGTTATTAAAGTTTACACAAGATCAGCCAAATGATCCATATTCTTAACGACAGCCGTTCGGCCCGCCCCTTTTGCCCGCGTGCGAGCAGGAAGCAAGTTAAGAATATTCTGCCGAAGATCCATGTCTTCCTTAGACTTTTCTACTCCGGTTCGCCCAAAAATCTTTTCTGGGTTATCCACATTGAACTTGATCTTAGCAAGATGGTCCCGCAAAGGATTAAAGATATTGCTCCGAAAACTCTGGGCGAGATTAAGGGCCTTCTTTTCATCGTCTGAGGTAAATCCTGCTACATCCATGCATTCTGCAATGGTAACGTCCGGTACTTCTCGTTTGGCAGCAATCAAAAATCGCTGAGTTCCTCGTACCTTGTCACCATTAACATCAGTAATGCACTTGTTAAAAATTTCTTGCAACGTCATAA
>ERZ724522.241-NODE-241-length-37589-cov-4.921831_pt1 | contig 37589 bp, 29 predicted proteins | sample MGYA00376055_ERZ724522 | MGnify/ENA primary metagenome ERZ724522 (study PRJEB28724, sample SAMN07190884) | wastewater metagenome | isolation source: effluent of sewage treatment plant in Hong Hong | place: Hong Kong | collected 2016-03-17 ...
CGTAGCTTGAATACTTGAACCATTCTTGAGTCGTAATGACAACCGATTGTCTTCGATTGCAGGAACTTTCAACCACGATGGTAAATGGTCATTCGCAAACCTTACCTTGGTAATGATTTCCTTACTGACTTCTTGTTTGATAGAAATAATGAGGATGCTCTTGTCACTGTTGAATATCATCATCCAAAGAGCATAGGCAGCAACCAATGTGGTGATACCTAACTGACGAGATTTCAAAATGAGAAGGTATCGGTCATCATGAAACCGTTGAAGTGTGTTTTCTTGGAATGGGTAAAGGTCAAACGGAATCGTTCCACGGTGAGGATGTTGAATCTTGACATACTTACGCATGAAGTATATCGGGTCGGCCATACACCGTTTTGTCTCGTCACGAATGACATCTCTTAAATTGACTTTTGGTGCGGACATTTTAAGCGGCAACAGGAGGGTTGTTACTTTCGAATTTTGCGAGTTCTTCTTCGACCCGCTTGATTTCGGCGTCTGCCTTAACCAAATCTTCTTCCGCTTCCTTGATTAAAGGTTCAACTTCGGTACGGCCTCGCCATGTAACAATTTCCCCGTTGGAACAAACCATTTCAAGTTTGGCATCATCGTTCTTCAAATAGTTGATGGATTCAATGACATTCTTTCGGAATTCTCGAAGCAACGACAACCTATTTTTCATAAGTTTGTGGTCTTCATACGCCTGATATTTTCCAGTAACTTTGAGGGTCTGTTCTTCAATCTCAAGGCAAGAGAAACATTTTCCAGTTCTTGAAAACACTTTTTTGTCAACCTTGTCACCGAACAAATTGATATCCATGTTACAAACCGAACATCGTGGACGAACCAAATCGCGGATAGCATCCATTTGTTTGTTGACACGCACCACCGAATTTGGGCCTGTCTTTTTCCAAGTGACTCCCTTTCCATCTGTCCACTCGTCGCCAATCTTTCGGTATTGTTTGCTATCGGGGGTGAAACCAATTTGAATAAAGGGATTTTCTCCCTCTACAACCTTTTCTATATCTTCGATTTTCCAACGTCGTTTAGCCATAACTTATCCTTTGAGGTTAAATAGTTTGTCAAAAGTCCTAAGCATATTTATACTTTTACGCATAGGAAGCACTTCCAACCTGTGTTGTTTTGACCCCAGCCGAGTAAAACACCTTTCTACCCGCATCCGTTCCATATTCGAGGGTTATCGACCTTCTGGTTTTGTAGTCAGAAGTGCTGTAACGATTTGTCGGGTCGCTGGTTGTAACATAGATAGATTGTGAATCATGAGAAACATCAACAATGTATGAAAAGGCCAGTTCGCCATCATGACCAGTATCGCCACGAACCGCAACCAAGCGACTTTGACTAATCGCCGTTACACCCGGTCGTCGTTGCATATTTGGAATGTAAACACTGCCCGATTCAAGATTCAAAACACCGGTTTGAATGTCAATACTTTTTGAAACAATCAAACTGCCTGAAACGAAGAAATCATCTGTACCGGGAATGAAACCACCGCCGCCGGGGATGTATGGAATGAGTGAACTGCCTGATGGGTCAAAACTCTTCAATACTCGTAAGTCGGAATAGACAAGATTGTGATTGATGTCAAAGAGTTCGGATTTGATTTCAAAGCTTTCGTTCGCAACGGAAATACCCCAAGGAATTCTTGTAGAAAATACATCAGGTGAAAATCCATCATCACCATAAACTCGAAACGACACATTTTTGAGATAGGTTTGACAACGATATGGAACAATGACCAAAGTTCCATACAAGTCATTTGCTGGAGTGAAGAAAAAGTATTGGTTGTCAATTACTTTGTTGACACCATATTGATTTGCTTGAATCGTTCCAAGACGAATGCCATGCTTGTCGGTGTATGCCAATTCCTTTCTAGCATCTGCATTGGAACTCGTGAAATAGAATTCAATACCAGCATTGGTAACAAACTTATCCTTCAAAATTTCAGCATTGATTTGAAGAAGGTATTGAACATTGGCTTTCAACGCAATGAAGTTTGAATCGTAAGCCGAACCTGATGTAGCTAGAAACTCTGCTTCGTTGTAAGGAACATACACCGCACTTCTACTGAGTGGAACGGAGTCGTTCTTGGCCATCATGTAAGATGTTCCATCCAAATCATTGTAGTTTGAAGAACTGATGAAAACCGAGTTGATATATTTGTCTGGTGTGTGAACCAAACTCATGCTCAACGAACTTGTAAACCAATACCTACGAATATGGGTTGGGTTGTAAAAGATGCCGAGTCGTTCGTAGTATTTGTTTTGGGTCAGATTGTCGTTCAACAATTCATTGATGAATAACGGTTCGTCAGCAACAATTTGAAAGTCGGCATTGGACAACAAACTCTTCTTGTAAATTTTGTGTCGGGCCAGATAACCTGAAAATGTCCGAATGTTCCGATAGGTGATATCCGCATACGATTGACGAACAACCAATGTATTACCGCCAACCGTTGTTGTGAGATAGCTGGCCGTTGTTGTGATGTAATTGACGAACGGATAACTAAAATCAAATGTTCCAACAACGATGTTGGTGATGACACTGTTGTTTTTGGAATCTGTGTAGAAATATGGGTCGGCAATCTGAATCGTCTTATTATTGTAAACATTCTCAATAATAAAGGAAGCCGATTGATTGGTTGGTTGGATTTCGGTGGTGGAAAACGGTTTTTGTATTTTTTGAACGACAACATCCAATGTTGACCCAATCATTTGAGAATTACATCCATCGGCATCTGCGGTAGAACTATCAATTGTTGGAACATCAACAATCAGACGGTAATCCACATCAATGTTTCTTAAATTTGTGGCTGGTAGGTTTGTGTCTTTTGGCGGGTCAACGGCCAGACCATGTAAACTGCCTGTAAAGTGCTTAGATGTAATTAGATTTTGCGAGGTATCGGTGCTTAAAACAGGTACTAAGACCGATTCGACTTCCAATTGGGGTCGTTGATAGAAACGAACCTTTGACACATTGTTCAACGTTTTGTCAACGGTGATGTTTCTTATCCACTTTACAGTCCGGCCATCCGCCAGTGTTCCATACATCAGAAGTTTTCCGATTCCGTCATTTGTGTCATTGAAAACATGGATGGCCAGAACATAAGAAGTCGATTCCTTGTAAGCGTAAACTTGAGCCGCAACATCGCTGGTTCGAGCCATTTCGATGTAAAGATTGCCACCTGCCGAATCAATACATTCAACAAGAATCTCAGAATTTGGAGAGAGAAACGCCGAGCCGTTAATGGAAACAGCGTTTTTGCCGCCTGTGAATTTTGGACTGAATTCAGAGACGACAAAGTATTTGGATAGATAATCGGTGTCGATTACATCCGCTTGTTTCGTAAGTAAACCATACGAAACGCCTTTTTTTCCAAAGCTGTCGAGTAGATTTAAGGGCATAAGTCTGCCCTATAAATACTACTTCTTACACAAAATTCACTTTAGAAAAACCATTATCTTTGGTGATTTCCATCTGTTTGTCCACCATGTCTCGGAGAGCTTCCAAGTGGGAAACTATCATGACGAATTCAAAATTGGACTTCAAGAACGAAAACAACGACTGCATTGTTGCTAAATTCTCAGCATCCAATACGCCGAATCCTTCGTCTATCACAAGGAAGTTAGGTCGTGGCAAATTGGAGATGTTTATCAAGGCAACACGAATTGCCAACGACAACGTGAATCGTTCCATACCACTCGTCAAACTCATAAGCCATTTCTTGTCATCATAAACGATGTATGGAATGACATTCTTGCCATCAGTTTCGAACTTGGCTGTAAACTCTGTGATTTGTGATAGGATGGAATTCACTTCCCTTTCGATTTCAGGAACAGTCATGGTAATGACATGGAAAGGAATGCCGTCACGACAAACAGCTTGAGAATAGACTTCATAGACTTTGAATTCTTGTTCGGTCTTTTTCGACTTCTCAATTTCTTTTTCAAGGTCTTCGATTCGTGTCTTGAACGAAACCACCTTGGCATTTGCATCCATCAACACTTTTGTTTTAGCCTTGAGTTCCGTTTCAACATTACTCAACTGCAATTTGAGAGTTTGAATCTTCTTGTTCACTTCTTCGTTGGCAATCCACGCATCTTTGTTCTTGTTGTAGAGAACAATGTCTTCCTCGGTCTTTTTCAACTTATCTTCATAGAGCTTCAAATCGCCCTGTAAACGATTCACTTTCTCGTTCAACTTAATGACCGAATCCTTAACACGGTTTCGATACGCTAGTTGTTTGTTGTAGTTGTCATATTCTGTTGACGCCCATGCACTAGCTGCAATCTGTATATCGACATCGTTCAATGCTGCAACCAATTTCTCAGCTTCAATTTTGTCGTTCTTCAATTCTGCCTCCGCCTTGTCGGCATCTGTAATGATGTTTCCAGCATTGCTTATGCAGAACTGACAATTGGGGTCATATTTGTGACTCTTCTTCCGATTGACTTTCTCAACTTTGTGAACGACTTCGTTCTTCTTCTGAGTAATCTCATTCTGAATTTTCAATCGTTTGAGAACCAATGCTTGATGTTCCTTGTAAGCCTCGGTGATTTTTTTGTCTTCCAATTGTTTGATAAGGTCTTCGAGCGGCCCCAAAATTTCTTGGGTTGCTTTGAGGTCTTTTTCCGCTGTTTGAATGGTTGTTTGAGTTTCTTTGATTGCCGTTTCGAGCTTACCTTTGTTCGCTTGAGAAACTTCCAACGGTGGAATGTTACCATCGATTTTGATTAGATTCTTGGTTTCGTCAACAACCCGTTGTTGAGCCTCAGTTTGTTTGACTTTGACCGCTTCAATCTGAATTTGAGTCTCATTGTATAAACTCTGATTAGCTTCAATCGACTTTGAAAGTTCTTCAATGAGTTTTGCGTAGTCAATGTTTTGATACACTTTCAATTGAGCGGCTAGTTCGTTGTATCGTTTATTCGATTCGGTGTATAATCGGTCGAATATCGCAAGACCCATAAACTGAGCCAACAAATCCTTGCGGTCAGTATTTCCCATGTCAATTACCGAACCATTGTTCTTACCGCTTTGAATGCTCAAAGAAGTGAGAATGAAGTCATCGTATGTTCCGAGATAGTCTCGAATTACGGCATTGGTAGCATCACGGTCTTCTCCATGTAAATCAACTTCTTGACCGTTCTCCACCTTCCAAAAACGAACATTGACTTTGACTGCTCCTTTGCGGTCAGCCTTACCCTCACGAGTGATGAAATAACGAAGACCGTTCAATTCAAACTCAAGTTTACAACGAAAGCTTGACTTCTGAACATTGAGGATATTTGCAGCTTTGAATTCACGGTCACACTTGTCAAAAATACAGAAAGACAATGCCGAAAGAATAGTTGATTTACCCGAAGCATTGGCAGCAAACAACCCCACTACATCTTTCATCTTGGTGAAGTCAATGACATTATCTTCTCCGTAACTGAACATGTTATCCCATTCAAAACGAACGGGCTTCCAACGAACATTTCGAGCAAATTCATCCTTCTTGATGGCGTTATTGGCAATATCATTAACGGCGATAACCTTGTCAATAAATGATTGGTCGGTGATATTGAGGCGTGAAGTAAGGTATTCCGTAATCAACTTAACTTGATAGTCACGGTCAGAAATGTCGCCCAACAATACATTCGATTGAACCAACGGTTTGACGGTTGACGCTCCATTTTCCAATTTACTGAATGAAGTCTCAACGATTTCGGTTAAGGCACGCAGTTTGGTAACGGCTGCCTTCACTTCACTCGCAATTGTTTCAAACAATTGAAATTGGATTCTCGCCTTCTTTGGAATGTTTGTTAGGTCACTAATGATTTGACCCTTATCCATGACAACCGTAAAGAATCCATAATCGTTGGGAACATCTACCGATGTATGTTCCTTGTTCCTCAAGTTCCACAGAGTATAACCATGCCCCGTTAATGCTTCACCGTGATTCTGTTGAATCAAACTGCCGGGGTAGTGAACCGCTGGTTTATCTGCGGACTCGTTGTAACTTTGAAGGTCTTGTCGTTTGTGAATGTCACCCAACAAGGCGATATCATGGTTATCAAACAACTCAACCGTAACTGCCTTGTTCACGATTCTAAACCCAATGTCCGTCATTGAATCGTTGACCGGCCCATGATACAAGACTAAGAAATGTTGATAGGTGTTTCGACATGCTTTCGGAATGTCTTCGCCCTTGATGTATTTGTCAGGTGAATCGAAGACACTGTAATTGTTGATACAGACATTTCCAAAAGCATAGAGGCCAGATTCCTTGAGATAGAAGAGATTAGAATGGTTGATAGCATCCACGATAGGACTCAAACTATCAAGGCGATTCCGATTGGTAAGGTTTGTGTCGTGATTGCCCGCAACCAAAACCGTTGGTCGTAATTGAGCCACATTGTATAGGAAATCCTTGACGAGTTGAACACACTCAGGACTTAAATCAATTTTGTTATGAACGACATCGCCCAAAATACACACCAAAGTCGTTGCTGGTGTATTTTCCACTTCCTTGTAGAGTTTGGCAAAAACTTCACGATATTCCTCGTGTCGTTTGGTCAACCTAATGTGGATATCAGCCACATGGAAAATGTGAGTAAAGTGGGCGGTATCTGAAATGACAGTCTTTATCATAGTTAAGCGTTGTTGGTAACGACGGCGGTTATTGATGTTCCGTTCTTCACGGTGGCAGGTTTACTGCCGGGATACAAACTACCTTCGGTGTTGTCGGCCCCACGGAAATAAGTCATGGTAAAAACCACTCCCGGAAACTTTTCAGATGGTGGAATAAAATCCATGACATCTTGATATGACATTTTTTGGTTGTGAACCACAACTTTGTTTCCGTTGATGGTAATGTGAAACGGAGGAACATCAACAGTCAAAGCTTTGGTGATTCGTTGATATAGTTCCGAACCGGCTTCTCCACATTCGTAGTCGTTTTCCATTATCCAATCTCGCATGTCTTCCAACAGTTCTATTATGTCTTTGTTCATAGGCTCATTTTCAATTTGATTATGTCTGAGAAATCGAATGGTTTAGATTGATTGATGATTTCATTGATTTTGGCAAATCCCAAAACCGAGGGGTCTTTGTCTTTCAAAATAATTAAATGGACATCAACACCATCCCCTTTGAGTTTTTCAATTTCGTCAAAGATTCGAATAGCACTCTTGAGGGCATCGTTATCCAAAATAATGTTTACTCGCCAAACACCGTTCTCGACAATAGCCTCACGAATTCGGTCAGAAATAGTTGTTCCGAAAAGTGGAATAGCATTCCTACGAATGGAAATAGCATCAAATTGACCTTCTACCAAACTGATTGGTTCATTCCAATTGATGAATAGTTCAAATCCTATGATGTCTTTTGACCATGCCGGTAACATGTATTTCATGGTCGTGTTTTCGTAATACGCTCGAGCCGAAAAGAAGTTGACATTCCCATTAGCGTCATACGAAGGAATTACAATCCGACGACGGAATTCGCCGGATTCACAGTAACCGATGTTGTAACGAAGAATATCTGTTCGTGTGATTCCACGACTCTTCAAATACGACAAAGCGTTTCCACACTCCAAAGTTTTACACGGCAACCGAAGCGGTATGAACTCTTCGGGTAAGGATAGAATCTGTTGTTTTTCATCCGTTGATTCTTTCGGGCGGTATCCCTTTTTGCCAACCAATTTGTAAAGTTCAGTGTAAAACGCATGATTAACACGCAATCGTTTGAACAAAGAACGAATGGAATTTCCAGCTGTATGACAAACCCAACATTGCCAATCTTCCGTTTCCAAATTGACTTCCAATTTCTTCTTGTAATGGTTACAAAACGGACAGAAGTAAACTGCTTCGTGACCCTTTCGGATACGAGCAGTTTGATTAAGAGCCCTGTCAAGCAGGGAAGTCAATTGGGCCTGATGTAACATCGTTGAGAATTCTACCGTGAAAACAGTGGAAAGTCAACTTTTTATGTTATGACGCCGGCGGCTCTAAGTTTCGCAATCAGAGAGTTTAGAGTTTCAAAAGAACTTGAAACAGCTAAAATAAACGCACCCAATTCTGCGGCATCTGTAAATCCAGCAGTTCCAGCAGAAGAACCTGTCGCATTTGATACATCTGAAACGGCACCGTAAGAAGGTGAAATGTATGATGATGTTTGAGCATTAGACCCACTTGTAGAAAATTGAGCATTGGAAGCACTTGTAGAAAATTGAGCATTAGACCCACTCGTAGAAAACTGAGCATTGGAAGCACTTGTTGCAAATCCAGCAAACGAACTACTAACGGCTAATGATGAAGTACCAGTAAATGTTCCTGTTGAATTTATGTTGTTAATTCCCATTTCAACCGGGTTACTCATGTAAATAGTACCACCAGCATGTTGAAGAATCAATCCAGCAGGATTTGATGTAATGGTGCCTACTTTACCACCGGTAGATGGGCTTCCTGCAATGGAGATGGAAGCAACATTACTATTATCTCCAAACAATACTGACCCTGTTACATTGTGGTCAAATGTTTCTGCAAACGAAGATGTCTTTGAATATGATGAACTAAATGAAGCAGATGAATAACTAGCCGATGTTGTATAAGAGGAAGAATCTGCAAAGTCAGCATACGAAGATGATGTTTCGTAAAAAGCAGAAATTGCTTGAGAAGCCGTAATACTGAGATTGATGATTTGACTGCCCGTGCCGTCAAAAATCATTGAACCATCTGTGGTTACAAGAATGTTATTCGTGTCTCGTGGATGTTTTCCTCTTAAATCTCGTGCAGCATCGTATGGCATGTCTATAAATATGGTGTTGGGCGAGGAATTCTACCATAAATCTGTTTGTATAGGAGTGAGTTTTGAACGCAGGAGTCACATAAAATGAACTCGCCGGGGTTGAAAAATTTAGCCCAACCTTTTCGTTCGTAGTATCCGCAAGTAACTCTGCCGTATTCAGTATTATCAACACGACCTACAATGATGCCCTTGCATCGGTCACAAATCAGGGTAATTTCAGCCATACAAACCTGCTACAACCGCATCATACATGTCACTGTTATGAGCATCCCAATCACCGTTTCGATTGAGTTTTTCAAACCGTTTGATGTCTTCGACCACCAATGGAATTTGCATTTTAACATATTCCTTTGGTTTAATACCTTGGACACGGGCTTTACCAAACACTTTTTTTCTCATGGAGTTTACATTGCAGAGAACAATTGGAAATGTGAAAGATTCACTCAACATATACTCAAACACAGCATTCCAGCGTGAAAGAGTGATGATAGTTTGTTGAGAAGTCATACCACCACCGAATCCCGATAAAGCAGCCTCAAGATTGGCATGGTCAACTTTGGAAATCAATGGATGTTGTTTCAAAAATTCAATTACAAACTTACCCTTGAGTTTGTTTGTATCTAATTTTGAAATGTTTATGAAGCCAGCATCATGAACCGTGGGTGGTTCGCAAAATGACCAACCAACAATGGAAGTTGAGGCATCAAGACCTAATATCATAACCTATTGGGAGTTTGTTAACCGGCTCCACTATATCGGTGGGAAGAAAATCCCGCCAACAGAGAAGAGTTTTTTCTTGGAAACTGAGTATTTGCCCCACCACGAGTAAATCCAATACCAAATTCATCACTAAAGAAGTTGGTGAATTCAAGTTGCTTAGCATCAAACGCTCCGCCTACATGTTGTTTGGCGTAGCGTTCTTCAAGTCCTTTAGACAAAGACTCTCTGACTACTGGTTCGGGCATGATTATCTCCTGCCGCCGGGGGCGTATCGACGACCATCAAAACCTTGAATATAGAACGAATCCTTCTTGGGAAGATGGGTGTTTAGACCGCCTTTGGTGAATCCATCCGCAAAATCATTACCGAAGTCATCCACCGTAGCGGTGCCTGCTGTTTTTGCGTCAAATGCACCACCGGCTCGTTGCGAAGAATATCGCTCTTCAAGTCCCTTGGTCAATGATTCTCGTTGAATTGGTGTTGGCATAATAGTTTGTTACTCCGCCTATAAATATGGTCAAACTGTCAAATAACTATCACAAAATGAACTTGAAACATTTTCGTCAAACTCATTGGTGAAATCTCCTATTTCTTGTTGTTTTGAGAACAAGTTTCTACGAGCGTAAAGGTTTCCATATCCATCGTCTTCAATTGTGTAGTCGTTATCCAACGAAGTATCATAAATCTGAACACTGTTGGGTATGATTTTGTCTCCAAAAACCAACCTCGGGATATCAAACATTCTCAATTTTTCAGCCAAACGACGTTTGGTTCTGGCATTTTCAAAGTCAATGTTTTCCATGCCGAATAACTTGGTTGGGTCACGGTAGTCATTGTAAAACGATGTTCTAACTTGAGAATACACGCTTCGTTGATATGTTCCATCAACATTCACCGGGTCAGTATCAGGATAGAACGGGCCAACTAACAATAGACCTTCCCGATAAGTGGCTCGGTCAGCATCTTGTTGTTCAAGAGCGATTTCACAATGACTACTGGTATTTGGAGTATCACCCGGAGCACCAAAATCAACATATTCAATGTCAATGGGTTCACCATCATCAGAACCAGTTGATTCAAACAACAATAAATCATCGTTTTGGGTATTGTTCAATGCCCAATTCTTTACCGCTTGAAACGGTATTGTCTGAATCTGATATCTTTTGAACTCTTTCAACATACATTAGAACACAAAAAACGGCCCTTCAAAACCCGATTCGCCATTTGCATTGAATGCTGTCACCCAATACTGATAGAAACCTAATGGTGGAGGCAACACTCCCACATCCACATAATTAGTAACATCAGCCGACATTGTGAAAACTGTTGTTCCCAAACCATCATCCCTATAAACATAGAAGCCTAATTCATTTGTTGAATTATCCGTCCACGACATTGAAACATCGTTGGCTGTTGGTACTCCACTTGTAACTGATACATTTGTTGGCATATTTGGTGGAGCTTCGTGGGCCGATGCACTTATGACCAAGTTGGAATATGGAGATTCACCAATTGCATTGTAAGCAGTGGCTTTGTAATTGTAGAATGCTCCACTAATCGGCGTAGAATCTGTATAAGATACGGTGTTTGGCCCAACCGTTCCAATCAATATCCACGAACCGCTTCCAGCCGTAACGGTTCTGTAAAGATTGAATCCTAATTCATCCGAGGAATTATCTGTCCATCCCAAAGTAATAGATGAAGTTGTATAAGAACTTGTTACTAAAGAACTTGGTGGATATGGAGGGAATGACCCCGTTGGTAAATCTGGTGGTTCAATTGCTCGTGAAAGTCGAATGGAGTAAAGTCTGCCAATGTTGAAATCATACGATGATTGAGCCGACCACAACTTCGAATCATTTGAAGAAAACGCAATACTGTATTGATACCAACCATTCGCTGATGAAGCAGTATCATACGATAAAGCCAAGTAATTTTGAGCACGATAAGTATTTCTGTCCAACAACGCCACACCCGGAGTATTTGGAGAACCGCCGGGGTCAATAGCTGCAACATAAACATTGGTGCAAATATCACCAGCCCCACCACCTTCAAAAAGTCCTGTTGATGGCAAATCAGATTGAGTATGAATAACCGAATCTGTTAACGGGTCGTAGAACTGAACCTTTTTAGTACCCGGCTGGCGAATCATAATCAAATTACTTGCGGAAATATAACTTGTAATGATGTTGTTTTTAACCGTCGTATTACTCATAGCAAATGTGTTAGCATCAACCCTTACCATAGGGTATCCCGGAGTAACACTGCTGTTGTATGCTTGGGCAATGTAATAAGCATTATCAACTTCTGAGTAACATGACTGCCAGAATCCAACGGTTCGATATGGAGCAGCATTCAAATAGGCCAAAATGGTTCTTGTTGCACAATCCCAAACAACTACACTTTGAGTTGTTTGAGTATCGTATTTAGTAAACAAAATTCTATCATTCACACGGTCGTATGAAAGATAACCAGAAAAGTCCACATTCGGGAATGTGTTGACCGGAGCACGGAAAAACATGCTTGATGTCAAATAACTTCCCGTATTATCAAGTTCATCGATGGATGCTGTATATTGCCCGGCTGTAAGGTAATACGCCCAAACATACACCCTATCTTGAGTAGGACTATAACATGCTCCTTGAACTGTGCCACCCGACCAAGAGAGTTCATTTTTAACATGAGTATTTGTATTGTAAAAAATAACCCGTGAACCGTTTTCTCCAACAACAATCGTATTTGATGTAGGAACAAAACTTATCGTAGATGTTTCAATTGAACTACTCCATTCGGTTTCGAGTGTTGGGCCGGGGGAAATGTAAAGGTAGTATCGGCCAATGTTACCATTCTCAGAAGAAAGTTCAATTGTATATGAACCACTGCTCAACATGTAGGAAATTGCTGATGATGCACCGGTTTCCCCATTTAATTGCCAGCCGCTGTAATAATCTTCAACCAATACATTGCCACCGCCATCAACAAGAGTTAAATGTGTGTCGAAATCGGGCGACCGAGCCCACACTGAAATGCTTTGACTGTTACTTGTAGTGAACGGGAATGATACACCGTAGGTATTTCGATAAACCGATGGCGTGTCAAAGGTGACATATCCATATTCAGTCATTGGATAAAAAGATGATGTGGAACATGGTAAAATATCAATAGCAGCCAAGTTACTGAAACTTGATGTGCCGCCTGAATTTACCGCTGCTACTTTATACCAATATGTGTGGCTCGATGTAACATTTCGGTCGGTAGCTGTCAAAATCGCAGATGTCGTGATTTCACTGTAAGAACCACTAGCACCCGTTAACGATTTGTGAATGGTATAATAGTCAGCATCCGCAGAACCACTTGTCCAATTGAGTACCGCAGAACCACTCGTTACCATCAAGAAAATGGGGGCTTCTGGTGGTGGAGGAACGGCACCCGAAGTTATAGTTAAACTACATGTCGCACTATACACCGAAGTCGTAACGGCATTGTAAGCATAAGCTCGATACCAATAACTGCTTGTAGTAACTGTTGTATCTGTTGTTGAGGTAACATTAACACCAACATCAGCAATTTGTGTCCAAGATGAACCGGAATTTTCTGACCTATCAATACGAAATCCCGTTTCGTTACTCGAATTATCAGTCCAAGTAACAAGAGAGGATGAAAATGACAATTGACTAGCCGCTAAATCAGATGGTGGATTCAACGAATAATCAATCGGTGGCACCGGTGTTGTTGTTCGTGCTGCGGGTGTAGCTGAAACTCCCGGTCTAGCTCTATCCATACCGCCCGGTACAATCGTATTATCCGCCCTAAGAATTGGATTCGTCTCTCCATCGGTATATTTGTGCCCACCGACTCGACGATTCAATCCTGATTGTTTGTAAATTTGTTCTACTCGACTGGTTGCCATATCCTTAGAAGTCCATTTTTACAACGATGTTGATTGGAAAATCAGGCGTAATCTTGATTGGAGAACCCAATTTCGCTACTGCCACCAAGTTACAACCACTATACAAACCAACCGTAGTAACATACGGAGCGAGATATGACCCTGTTGGGTCAGCTTTAGACAAAACCTCATAATCCAAGAAATCAGATTGAATCTGTGGTGGTTGTCCTCTCATGGTTCGGTCATTCAAATAATTGATAATGTCGCTCAAGTATTTCTTTTGTGAATTTGGAGTCACATAAGTTTCGTAGTTCTTTTGAGTCAAACGATAGATGAAATACTTCCACAGAATGTTCATGTCGTTATTGTCAATCTTGTTATCTTCGTTGAAATCCAACTCAGTAAACAAGGTGTTGTTAATGGTCGAAAAACTTTGAGTAAATAACGCCTCTGTGCCTACCCATGAGGATGAATACATGTTATACACCGTGATTTCTTCATCGGTGGAAGTTCCAATAATTGAAGCACTCCAATCCGTTTGAGGATAGCCAGTAGCTTCGGTTGCCTTGTATTTCATGTAACGAAGCAACACATCGGCGTCTTGGAAATCAAACTGACCATTGTTATTCAGGTCATACAACGACTGAGAAATCAACAATGCGGTTGGGTTGGTGCTAACATTGAACTCGCCCGGGTCGATTGGGCAAACAATCTGTTTTTCAAACACTACCTGTTTTGACTTGAAATCCATCTCGTATTGATAATCCTCACCCGGAACATCACTTTGAAGAATTCCTTCAAAAGCTGAACCAGATGTCATGACTACCATTTTACCATTTCGATAAAACACGTTTCCAACATAAAATTCCTCTCGGAAATTCCTCAAGTTGTAAATGTATGCTTTACCACTCAAATCCCCAAGGTCATAAACACTGCCTGTAAAACTAGCTGTATCAGGGGCAAAATCCATTACTCGTTGAGAGCCGGATACCAACATTGGAGCACCAATTGTGATAAAATTATCACAAATGTCAGTAGCATAACCGAATGCTCTATGTGGATTCAACAGACGTTTCTTGACTTGATAGACATTGGTAATTTCCCAATCAATACCGGTGGTATCTGGAATTGAACCTGTGGTCTTATCGAATAGAATAAACTGTCCGTTAATAGCATCATCAGGGTCACTACAATAATGTTGTTGATAGAGTGTTCCACGCAAATAACAAATGGTTGGAATCATACTGAATTTTGGGCACCCAGCAACAGCATAATTGTCGGAAACACTAACTGCCCAACCCAAAGAATTGTCTTTCAATGTCTTTTCGTTACCGTAGGATTTACGAGCGAGATAGTATCCTCGGTTTGGATTTTCACATCTTTCAAAGAAGTAAACCGCACCTTGATGATAAAGGGACGAACCTGTGTATTCATAAATGAATCGGTCGGTTGGAGCACCAACCATGATAGTATTTCCGTAAATGGATACATCATGACCGAAACTGTCTGCGTTGTTCATTGTGGAGCCAGAGAAATACGGTAAAGTAGGAAAGAATGTAAGAGGCTTGACATCATCGTATTTTGGATACAAGGTAAAACTCTGTGTCCAACTTGAACTAATCAATTCGTAAACATAGGCTCGGGATTGACTGACTTTAGCTGTGCCGATAACCATGCTTCCACTGAAAGAACCGCTCGCTTTGTTCAAATCAACTGCCCAACCGAAATAGTCTCCAGCAATGATATCTCCGGGAGAATTGATGACTTGATAAAGTGACCAACTGGATTCGTTACCACCAACTCGTTGATACATGAATACCACACCTTTACTGCCGGACTCATAAATTGAGCTAACTGCTAACCATTCCGAATTTCGAGATACATCCCAACCGAAGGATTCAGTAGTCGCTGTGTTTGGATTGACCAATGTAGTAATGTATGGGTCGGTTGAAACTATACCACTTACTCGGAATTCCAAATAGCTTGATGTTGATGCGTAATTTGTTAACAAGACCACCGTTCCACCGTTGTTCGATGTAACCGCAATACTTGTCTTCTGATAGTCACTACCTGACTCAGATGTTTCCAAGACAACATAACCGAAACTTTGCGATGCTGGAACTGTTGCTTCAATTGCGACAAACGATGAACTGATACCATAACCAGTAATGTATGGTTCTTGCCGAGAAAGATATGGGTCGATATCCAAACGAGTCAAATCAAACAAATCCACACTACCCGAACCTTGTGAAGTAATGGAAGCGGTATCAATGTTGAAACTGCTGGAATAGTATGGGTTTCCTACCACCAAAATGTTGTTGTGGATGTCCAACGACCTACCGTAACCATCTTCGGATGCGGTATAGTATTGACCAACATCCAAAAGAAGGTCTAAATCTGCGGTATATGGAACTGAACCGGTCGTTTCTGTGTGGAGAATCAATTCGGCTAAACTGGCCGTATTGATGGCTAAGAAAATATCTTCCGCAGTTGTCAACGGTCGATAAATGACCGTCTTCAAATCGTGAGTATCAGTATTGATGTTGTAACGATATACTTCAACTGAACCCGTGCGAACAAAACTTGAGGATTCTGAGGTAAATCGCAAAAGAGCTGGGTTGCCTACAGCGGCCCAGTTTCCTTCGCAAGCTACAGCATATCCAAAGTTTTCATTTCGAATGTTGGCTATCATAACAATTATGTTCCCTGAAATACTCTATCCCAAGTGTAAACAAACGACATAGAAGCAACTTGTGTATTTGTTTTTGATTGTGTTTGGTGGAACAATATAACATATACATGATTAGTTGATTGTCCTGTATCATATGACCCAGCCGCACCCCATCCAATACAAGAAATTCCACTAGAGGTTGTTGTAACAGCTTGATTCAATGTCAAATAATTTGATTTGATGTAAGTATAACTTCCAACAATATATGGCGGAGATGTATGAGCTCCAGTTGAGTTATCATAAACTGTTCCAATATGACGATTACTTGCACTGCCAAATGCAGACAATGACCGAGAAATTGAACTCATGAATATACCTCTCTGTACTGATATAGCACCGGGGTCTTGTGGAGAACGCCGACTGTTAGTTCCTATTGGACTATCTGGGCCGGGTTCCAAAAGAGCAGTATAAATGGCTTCGTTTCCTGATGTATTGATAGTAGATGCCAAAAATGTTTGAATCGAGGCAGAATATCCCAAATGAGTTGATGGAGCAACCGGCCATCCAGAAATTGATGCTGTGCCAACTTGAAGGGATGTAGGGCCAAATTCAACTTCCAAATCGTATATCAAACGAAGTTGGAAAGAAGTTGAAACCGGCACTTCCGTTTGCAACAAAGTTCTACTGAATGTTCCTGAACGTGCGTTTGAAATAGGAGCCACCCCAATTTCAGTATAAAGACTGTTGCTGACTTCAGCCGCAAAATCATAGGTTCTTCTATATGTTCGGATGTTAACAACTCCTGTTGAACCTGTTGAATCAGATGAACCACAATTTCCGTCTCCAGTCAAATATGAATTGGTTCGTTTTCCTTCCTTGTGTAATGATGTTTGAGATGCTTTCCAAATAGTGAATGTTTGATTTGAACCAGATTCGATTGTGTAGGAAGTATCCACGGATGCTGTTAATCCACCGACCGAATCAATAGCTACAACATTGGAACGACTCGCGTTCGCGTAAATAATGACATCGCCAGTTTGTAGTGATGATGAATAGTAGATTTCATACGGAGATGAAGATGAAATTGACGATGAAAAACTCTGCAAACCGCCCGCTTCTGGCCATAGAGTAATAATGTTGCCAGATTGCGTAATTGTTGATGCACTGCTAGTAATTTTGTTTGGACGAGAACCACTGCCTGCAATAGCATATTTTGACACTTCCGCATAGGCATACAAAGACATTGAATCCATTCCCTGATTGAGAATGAGATTCTTGTGCCAACCATAATCTTTGACAACCTCTTTGGTGCGAGAATCGACAACCATTACTTTGTATGACCCTTGCATCTTATTGTGGGTGCCACCTATGAAAGAATAATTACTCATGTTGTTTTTAAGCTAAAGTTCGTGACCACGAAGAACGGTATGTTATCGATAGAGTTTGTGAACTGTTTTTTGATTGCGTTTGGTTAAACAAAAACACACACGCATGGTTTGTTGTATTTGATGGGTTGTTGGCAGCGCTAAAATATCTTCCAAGCCCCAAACTTCTCAAATCCGTGCGGTTTCCTGTTCCAACCGGTAAAACTCCTGTTTTGTCTGAATAATAACTACTTGCTACATAGGATGCTTTTGACATGGCACTCGTTGTATAACCCGAATTGGTTGACCTATCTGACCCTGTAGCAAAAGCGGCTAAAGAAGATGAACTTGGTGAAACAAAGACCGACAGAATAAAGCTGCCGCCGGATAACCATGCTGGGTCTAAAACTCCGGTTGAAGCATCAGTTGTTCCAGATGTTCCCACCGTTGTTGTAAGGAAATTCTGAAGCGATTCTGAACCTATTGTGTTTGTTGCTGGTGACACCGGCCATCCACCAATGGAAGCCGTTGTGTAAATAGAAGCAGTAGGAGTAAATGTGCCCACCAAGTCATAAACCAAACGAAGATTGTATCCACTGTCAATTGCAATTGGTGAACCTAACAGAATTCGACTAAATACATTGGTTGCACCAGATGACGCCCAACCCACTCCCAATTCATTGTAAGAAATAGAAGATGTTTCAGTTGTAAAATCATATGACCGTCTCCACGTTCTTTGATTGACATCAGATGTCGTTCCACAATTACCTGTTCCGGTAACATAGTTAGCACTTCTTTTTGCTTCAACTTCCATTCCAACTTGTGAGGTCTTCCAAACAGTGAATGTTTGGCCTGTTGAGAATGTGTAACTTGGAGTAACTTGAAGGTTAAATCCGTTGGTAACGGTTGTAACCATAGACTCACTACTATTAGCATATTTCAAAACATCACCAACTTGAACTGAGGCGGCATATGTTCCATTCGAAGAAGTGAAATCAGCTAATCCCGTGCGAACATTCAAATACACGGTTGCACCAGATTGAGTGATTTCTGATGTCTGTCCACTAATGCTATTTGGACGAGTACCGACACCGCAAATTCCGTAAAGTGTCAAATCTGCTATATTTTGTGAATAAATAGCATCCATACCCTGATTCAAAATCAGGTTTTTCTTCCAATCACTTTCCCACACAATTTTCTTGGTAGCAGATTCAACAATAGATGCTTTGTAGAATCCACAGAAAGATTGGTTTATTCCTTTGACAATGTGTTCACTCATAGATTTCCATACAATACATATTGTTGTTAACTCAAACTTCCTGACAAAAGACCAACATTTATCGCTGTGTATTCGGTCTTAAGCGGTTCAATAGTCACGACATTTATTATAGAACCAGAAACAAATCCGATAGTCACCGATGACGAATCCATCGATGATGTTGGGAATATCACATCAACAATTGAACCAGTATTAAAGGCCAATGACACGGATGCCGACTCAAATGACGATGTTATGATAATTACATCGATGATTGACCCGGAGTAAAACGCTAATGATACAGACGACGATTCAAACGATGATGTCGTGATTATAGTATTAACCAAAGAACCAGAAGAAATTCCTGTCAATACGCCAAATGTATCAGTATTGGCTGGTGCAGCACTCAAATTTCCGAATACCAATGTTGTATTGAGGGTTGATAATGTATCGCCAGCGGACACTTCAATTATTGTGTCTGGCCATCCAAAGTAACCGTTACAGTAGCTTGAACTACCACTCAAAAATTCATTGGCAAAATCTCCGAGTTCTTGTTTTCTTGAGAACAGATTTTGAACCGCAACCAAGTTTCCATGTCCATCATCTATGATGGTATAATTGTCATCCGATACTCGGTCGTAAATGACAACCGTATTTTCTAAAACCTTTTCTCCAAATACATTTGTCGGCACATCATATAGAACAAACTCGTCGCCCAGAAATCGCTTGGTTTGAGAGTTTTCAAAATCAAGATATTCCAACCCCCATATCTGAGTCGGGTCACGAAAGTTGTTGTAGAACATGTTTCGAACTTGAGAATGGACAATTCGTTTGTATGTTCCATCGATGTTAGTCTGTTCTTCATCAGGGTAAAATATCCCACTAGATTTTCGACCTTTTCTAAAATTGACCCTATCTCCGTCTTGTTGTTCCAATGCCACATTACACGAGGAATTTATGGAAATCGTCAACTCAGAATCAATGTATTCTGTGTATTCCATAGCGACAGGAAGACCACCACTATGTTCAGTCAAAACCACCCAATCATTGAAAGTATTGGATAAACTCCAATCCTTAGTTGTAATGAACGGTAGCGTTTTTGTGTCGCTTTTGTGTAGTGGCTTTAACATCTCCAGTATAAATATGAGTTTCTACCATTCCTTGTTAAAACAAAATGTCGTTCGTATGGGGTTTCCACACGAACGACACATATCTGTTTTAAGGATTCCTTTAGAAATCCAATCGAACTTTGACAAGCAATTCGTTATCAAACGATTTCAACGCCGGACGACTCAACTTAGCGACCGCCACCAATTCGTTGTTGTCGTTATACAAACCAACCGTAGTGATGTATGTGCGTGGGTCGGAAATGAAATCCTCATTTCTGATGGTGCCACGAGCATGAATGTTGTCTTCTGTTCCATCATAAACATAGGTTGGATTGTTCGAATAGTTGAAATCACGATTCTTCACACGAACGAAATAGTGGCGTGCTGGAACATATTCACTCTTACGAACCTTCATGATACTGTCCGAGTTTTGAATAGCCCAGAACAGAACTTTGTGATTAACGGTCGTTTCGATACTTTGGTCGTTCCATGTGATTGTCGAAATACTTGATGATGTGTAATTGGCTGGGCATTGATTGCCTGTGCTACCAACTGAACCAGACAATTGAAGACCAATCAAAGCATTCAACTTCTGAGCATTCAACACCACGATACCATCTTGAGGATAAATCAAACCAACACCTTCGTAGGCTGGAAGAACCGATGTCTGGTCGTTAATTGAACCCGTAACCAAATTGTAAACCGCCGATTTTTGGGTCAAGAACGGTGAATCATCACGCAATGTAATCGTTGAACCAAGTGAACCTCCCGAACCTGTAAGGGTCAATTCAAAGACACCTTCATCGATTCGGTCTTTCATCTTGTAAGATGAAAAGCTCAATACAAAAATATCGTCAGCATCGACTGTTTGACTGGAACTGCCGGTCTTAAAGCTGAATTTGCCATCAACATCGGAAGTTCCCAAAAGGAGGTTCTTGTATTGAGTGTAAATCGTTTTTGTTGGATATGCCTTGATACTGCCTGTGTCAGTATTGAATGAACCACTGCCCAACTCACCTTGGAAGTTACCATAGGAAACTGAGAAATATGGGTCATTATTGGTTCGATATGTGTTGTCTGGAAACACATCCAAGTAATACATCGTTCGACGGATATCGTAAATTGACGAACCGTAAGATGGTGATGGGGTGGCCGCAGATTGGGTCAGGTCAAAGAAATTGTCAATCAGTGAACTTGCACTCCAGAAGGTTTCACTGTCTGGCCAAAAACCACTCGCTACACGGCTTGTTCGACCGGCAACGACATCTGCATCATCAAATTTACTGAATATCATAGTTTATCTTATTGAGCAGTTGGAACGGTCACGGTTACTTCAATGCTCAAACTTCCACCTGATTCATTACCAATAATGGTAAGAGTTGTGCTGGTCGTTCTTCCCAAACTGCTATTTGGAAGGAATCGGAATTTCTTGCCGACAACCACTTGAGCACTGGTCGTGTTCACATCACCAGCAAAGGTTGGAATCGTGCTTGATACGGAATTGATTGAGTTCGACTCTTCCACAACCAATGCTCCGACATTCTTATTTCCAAGAATCGCCGTATATCCAAGAGAGAGATTGTAGGTTGGATTGGTGCTTGGAGAAACAATAATGTCGCCCGTGTAATCACGAGGAACGGAAATCTTGTCTTGAGCGATGCTGATGACTGGAATCGAAGAAACACCCTGATTCAAGCTCACCAACTTGTATTTCATGGTTTGTGTTTCATCCGAAACGGGTTCAAACACAGGGGTATTGCGAATCGCAATGTCGTAGAACGCACTGCCGTTTGGATGGTTCGGTTGATAAAGCGTGTAGTCAATTTCATCATCCGCCAAAGCGAAGGATGTAATGTTCAGATTACCATTTTGGGCCAGAAGTTCTCGACCTTTCTTTGTCAAAATAGCATCAACTGTAATGGTTTGATTGTCGATATATGCCATACGAATCTCTCTTCTCCTATAAGTATTCCATCAAATCGGTTTTTTCCTCATCTTTTTAGTATTTGTAAACAACATTGTGGACGACGATTCCTTCGGCCACATACAAATGGTTGCCATCAACCGTGAAGTTGTGGGTTGGAGTTTCTTTATTTGTCACTGTAATCGATGTCAATTCTTCAAGTGAACCATCAAACTTGACCATCATATCACCCATCTTCAAATGACGAGTGTTGACCAGTCGGTTAGAACCGTTTTCTCTGACCATAACTGGATGTTCGTAAGTGATGTTCAACTTACCATTTAAGGTATAGTAATAGTTGTAACGGTTCGGCAACAGTTTGGATACTGTCACTTTCTGTCCGTTGGTGCTCATTAACACATCACCAACCTGAACATCCTCAACATTCTTGATTGAGAAATCTCCCATCAAAATCTTGGTACCCGGCAACAAACAACCACCGCCGCCTGCACCACCACCTGCTGGCGGTGTCGTTGTTGGTGTAGTTGGAGTTGATACTCCCGGAATTGTAGGAGTAGATGAAATAGGTGATGTTGTGCTATTACCCGAAGTGCCAGCACCGCCGCCTAACCCTACGGGAATCACCGTTCCCGCTTTGTTGGAAGGAACATATTGAATGACATTGCCCGGATTCTTAACATTGACATTGCTGACATTGAACGACTCGACAGGGAATGTTCCATCATCAATACCACTGGTGTTAATCGTAGTATCAATGGATTGACGGCCCTTAACATAAATCAAATTATAGAGCGAAGTGACATACTGCGGGTGTTTTTCAGACGAAAATTGAGTGTGCTTGTGAGTATAGTGATTTCTTGGGAATCCCTTAGTCAACTCAAAGTATTGGTTTACTGGCTTTTCATGAATGGTGAATGAGAATGGGTCAACAAATGGGTTGGCTGCACCATCAAACGATGCTGAAATATGACTGAAAATCTGGTCTGGCGTGTTCTTGAATGTATTCGATTGATGTTGATAGTAGTTGTTACCACTGATGTTGATGACATTGTATGCTGGGTCAATCGGCACAATAGAAGTTGTGATTTCGTTGTAGAAGTGAACTTGTTCGTTCATGAACCGTTCATCTACAATGATGTATTTGTATAGCCAAACCGACGAAGAATCATATGGGTCAGCCACCGGATTGTTTGACCTAACATACTCGCCTGTTTTGGCATAATACTCAAATCGTTCCCAAACCTTCAACAGATAGTAAAGGATTTGGTGTTTCGAACCTGATGTTGTACCTGTCTCGTCGATACCATTTGGAACATGGTGTTCTGCGATAGTTGCCATGTCTTCTGGCATCTGACGACTAACAGAACCCCAAATCCAATTTTGACAATTGACTTCTCGTTCCCAACCACGAATGAGATTTTCATAGTCACCATAGGTTGTATGTTGAACCCTGTCCATGAAGTCGGTCACATAACCACAGAAGAGGTTGTTCGAACGAATCTTCAAAGGTTCGTTCAAATATGACAGGTCAATTGTGTCTTGATAGCTCGGAGGCAAGCTACTTGTCATGATAGCTTGCGATTGAGATGTCATACTCGCCCAATTATCGTTGAAGTTAGCCCACAACAATGTTTCGCTGAAATTGTAGATTTGGTCGATACGACCGGGTTCTTGGTAAGTTATCTCAACACTTGATGTAATTGGGCGGTTTTGGTATTTTGGACGCTCCAAAATGGTTGGTTCAATGACAACGCCGGTGTAGCTATTAGCCCTTGCTGGCAACACATTCTTGATGACTTGGAAAATGGATTTGTCAAAGTAAAACTTGAAGATAGTCAACATTTCATTGAAGTATGTCCTCTTGTTTCCAGAGGCATTATACTCCAAATTCTTCTGTCTGAGGTCTTCGTAACGAGAGCTATAAAGATTGGATGGGTTGCCAATCAATTCCATAATACCCGACTTACCGACATAACGAATGATATCTTTGTTCTTGGAATCTTGTGGGTCAATGAAGAAACCTAACTGATTAGATTCACCAGAAACGGTGTCTGTTTGACTGGTTGAACGGTCTTGGGAGTCAAAGCGTGCCTCAATCGTGTAATCCAATTGACGAATCTTCTGATTCTTGTATTTGTTCGGGCCATACTTTGAAGCATCGATATCTTGTTGATATGTCAGTTCTTCATAGTGGTATGGATATACCGATGCACTACTCCAAGTACAAGTCGAAACATCGAATGAAGCAGACCAACTTTGACCTACAACCTCTGGGAAATTGCGAGCAATGATTTCAACCGAGCCTGTTGGATAACTGCCTACCCAACGACCAGCAACGATGGCGAGTGAGGCACTATACAGTGTTGCATCAATCGAACTGCTCAAGTTCAGTGGGTCACTGTAATAGTTCGGAATAGCATAATAGGCTGACTGATTATCCATCCAAACCGATGACGAACCACTCAAATTGTAATACAATGACTTTGGATAATCCAACGACATACGAACCCAAAGGTTTTGATAAGCGGTTGAACCACTAAAACCAAATGAGTTCAAGTCGTTAACATGCTCTTCAAAGTCATTGTCTGATATGGCAACATTCCAAACTGAAAGTTTGTCCAAAGTGCCGACATAATCACCACTGCTGAGGTAAAATCGACCGTATTGGTCGAACACTCGGTTGTCGAGAGATTGAAGATATGTGGTTGTTTCCGAGCGGAACAATTGACGACCATTCTCATTTCGTTGAACAACCAAGTCATACTGAGTTGGGTAATCGTTGACACTTGAAGTGGCTTCAAAGTTCTCGTCAACATCATTTCGCCTCAACATTACGCTGAAAATCTGACCATTGAACAATGGCAATTCTTCACTCTTCAACAACATTCCCGTCGAGCCAGACCCCATTTGGAAGTGAATCTCTCCCATGTATTGACCCGGCATTCGGTGTAATGCGAGTGACCAAGCCGTTTCATTTGAACTGCTGTATGGATACGGAATTACCGAAAATAGGTTGATATGTTGGTTCGTTGCGTAGTCTGCCTCAGTATCTACCGCGAACTTGAATTCAACTGTTTGAGTTGATGATGGGAATGGCCCTTCGATGTAATCGTTGATTCCAGAGAAGACTGCCATGTAGGTCTTTTCATCCAACTTGTATGTTGGCTTGGAGTCATCGGAGTAGTCGGTGCCACCATATTCACGAATACTAATCAATGAAGATGGTAAACCATAACATGACATCAAGTAACGAACACATTCTTCTGTGCCCTTAGTCTTGTAGATTCCCGGCAAAGTAACCAAGATTCGATTCCAAATAGCTTGGAGTCGTTGCTCGCCAGACATGACGTTGTAAGAACTAGCGTTTAAGCTATTCAAATACACATCATTCAAATCCAAGTTACCAATCAAGTCATCCACATTCCAACCAAATGAATACAACATCTCTTTGAGAGTGTTGGTTGGAATGCTCGAACTCAACTCGTTCTGAACTTGACGCTCAATTGGTAACGCGGAAATATAGGTGTAAATGTTGTCGAAGTGATGACCAACCATTGAAAGGAAGGTCAGATACTCTTCGTTATTGGTGTCATTCAGAATGTATTCTGGCGTGTTAGACACCAAATAATCACGATTTCCTTTATCGTAATTGGAAGCTGAAATGTCTTGTGTTGTGACATAGCTTGAACTCAAGAACGACGCTGAGACGATGGAGTAAGCATACTTGCCTGACCCAAACAGATAAGCTTCATACGGGTCAAATGATTGAACAACATCATTGATTTGACCTTGAATTTCATCATATTCTTCCGTGTAATATGGATAAACTGTGGATGATGACAACGATGCTGTATAACGGTCGTTGAGAATTGACAACGATGCACTTAATGTTGTCCACTCTTTAACCTTGTTCTTGAAAATGTTTAACCGAGAAGCCGCCGATGAAAAAACAACGAAGTTGGAAAACTCCGAAAAGTCGGTATTCAGGTTAGCTACCGTCTTGTTTACAAAAATGTTGTTGGTATCGTCATCACTTAATGTGAGGTCTTCAGCAGAATACAACTTGTTAACATTTTCCTTTGTAATGAACTTTGTGGTTGAACCAAAGTTCGGCGCCGAAATCTTGATGGTTTTGTATTTGACCGGATTTCTCAAGATAACCGTCATTACAAACGGAGCCATACCAAAGTTTGCCACCCAACACAAACTCTTTTGTCCCAAATCGCTTGGTAGCTCAGCAGCAAGCTTGACTACCAATGTCAATGGGTCAGTTGGGGTCTTTCTTTCGTCGATGTAATCGTGAGTAAGAATTTGATAGTATTTGTTGTCTCCAAAGTTAAGAACATTCTTTAGGTATCCGAAATACTTGTTTTGGTGACTCTTTTGAAGAGGATGAACCGCGTTCTCGTAAAAATAGGTGAAGAAGAAGTCATAAACGAACTGTCTTGCACCACGGTAATCCGCCCCTTGTTGTGACTTGTATTGACCAAATTGTTCATCCAATCGCAAGTTTATGAACTCGCTGAACTTCTGTTCCAAAGCATCGAAATCGGAAATCGACTCATAGTTTTGAAGCAAATAATTGCTAAAATATGTTCGAATACCTTGGGTTCGTGAGATGCGAGTCGGCTCAAAACCTTCGGTGATTTGGTCTTCACTCAACAGTGTGTATTTGATGTAATCTTCGTAAAGCGTTCGTAAGAATGCTAGCACCGCACCGTCGTCGCTTAAGAAGAAAATGGATTTGAGAAAGGTGATATCTTCCTGATACGAATCATACATGATTCGGTAAATCGTATCATACGGACAATTCTGAGTAATGTTCAAGAGAACTGGCGCCACGTCCCGAATAGGGAATTTCTTCAAACAGAATGATGTGTATGAAACATCCGCCTGTCCTTGAGGCACGAGTTTGATTTCAGTTCTTGATGGGGAAATTTCCTTGATTGACAACGGATGAAGTTCCGAACCTGCCAATTGTCGAACAAAGTTATACGATGCCTTGAAACTTCCTTCGGTTACACCGATGGCAGCCAAGTCCGTAATCGGGTCAATCAAAATTTTGTTGTTCTTGTATTGAACAAAATCACGAATTAGTTCACGATAGGTATAATCGTGTGGAACATTTAAGCTATCCAAATAGGTTAATGTGACCGTCTTGAATTTCTTTTCTTGTCCCAACACCGCCCACTTAACTAATGTGTCATCATCTGTGGAATAGGTGCCGATTTCCACCACATCGTTCGGAGAAAATCCAAACCACACATCCGCACTTTGAGAGACATAGAACAAGCTATTGTCCTGCTCATTTAGTATTGAGCCGGACTGAATGCTGCCCGTAAACTCTCCGATGACTGAATATGGCAATGACATGGTTAAACTTGTGTTGTATCTCGTTGGTCAATTGGGATTGGCAAGTATGGAAATTCGTTGTAGAAATCCGTGCTTGTTGTTCCCTGACCCAATTGTATTCTCAAAGTTAAAATGATATCCTTGACCAATTGTGAATCGGCCTCAACCGATGTCACTTCACTCTTAGCAATCAAATCATCCAACTGATTTTGGAGAACTTGATTCTTTTGTGTAATGTCGTTGATTTGGTCAATGATGTCTTGTGGTAATGTTGATTGACTACCTGTGCTTTGTGGCGGCGTAAATTCCGTCAGTTGTGGATTGTAAAACGCTTGAATCTTGGAATTATCATAATCCATGTCAACCGTTGGAACAGCTACAAAGTGTTGTTGAAATACCGAAGAGGACGGATTCAACACTACATTTCCTGCTTCGTCGAACAGGTAATTGTATGTTCCGTAGTTTTGGAAGTTAGCAATTTGTACTGAAAAATCAGCCATACCTCTTATCTCACAATCTTAAAGATATCACCTTTGTCAAAAGTGTATATCGAACCACTGTTTTCTGTCTTCACCAAGAGTCGGAAATACCTCTCTTGTGGTAAGCCTGTGGTATCCAATAGGAAGTAATTTCCATTGACATCACAGCTCATCTTAGTATAATTATCGAAATCAAGAACAATTTGGTCGGTTTCATTGTCTTTTATCGCGTAATACGATGATGTAGGCAGATATTGTGGTGTGAGATACTGCGTGAACTGAGTTCTTCGTTGGAAATTCTTGAAAGGAAATTCCGGTCTAGCGAAAACATTTACCCTTACAACATTGCCGGCCCTCATGGTTGGTTGTAAGTTTTGCACTACTGTAACGAATGGTTTATCGAATTGAACCGGTTCAAGACTCGAAGAAACAATTTCGACGCTACTTGTCCATGACAAACTACTTGTCAAGAATGTTCCACTGAGTTGAGCAGTGATGTAAGCACCATTGAATGCTCCATCCACAAAAATTCCTGTGAAACTGGCGCTGCCAACCGAAGCAGAAACATTGAATGTTCCAAACGCCGTGCCGTTGACATACAGACCCGAAATGTAAGCATAGATGTTCGGATACAGAGAGAATGGTAAATTGGCTTCAAGATGACCGCCAACCATACTCTGTGAATTCCACGAACCACTTAGATAACCCCAAGTCAATGTATAGTTGGTCAGACTCGCTGTAAAATTGCTTCCACTGAACACACCATCAATCAGTTCCCCTTGTAACAATGAACCAGAACCATACTTTGTTGGTTCATTGGAACTACTGATAGAGCCAGAAAAATGACCAAAGATGGTTGAACCAATGATTGTTCCTGCCTTGCCCGAAACACTAATCAATCCACTGGCAGACAGTTCCGCACTTGAGGAATAGTCAGCAATACCAACGAAACTACCTGTGACGGAAGTAGCACTTAAACTTGCATTTGTGATGACGGCATGATAACCAGCCGAAGTTGTGGCAATGACTACACTGCCTGTTGAAACGCTGCCCGTTGTCCAAGTTGAATCATCCCAACCAACATCAAGTATTGGTTGGTAGATGGTGTTGGTGTCTCGACTAAAGAAATACAGACCCATATCCGAGCCAGTATATTCCGTTTCGTCGCTTGAAATCAAAATCAAACCCTCATTCGGATATGTTCCATTCAACCAACCATTGACGATGGTTGTAACATCCATGTGAATGTCTCCAGTCACATAATTAAAGGATTGACTTGCAATAGAACTTGTGTACCAAGTTCCACCACCACGAGCCCAAACCGAAGGAGTCAATGATGGGTCGGTTATGAAATCAATTGGTGTCAGTCCGTTCGGGTCGGTCAAATTGGCCCATGCACTGCCCGAATAGTAGTCACGGAAATTCCAACTTGCACCCTTGGATGACCCGCCATCAGAAAGATAACCGTTGCCCATTACCCAACTTTGACTGATTGGGAAAGCATAAACAGAGTAAGAAATCGGTAGATTTTCACCACGAGCCACATACATTTTCAAGTGGAAACTTGCTGATTGAATATCGCCGCTAGCAATAGATTGTGAAATGGTTGTGATGTCAAATTTTACCAAAGCACGATTGACATATTTCTTTGTCTCAAATGCTTGATATGATTGACTTACCGAATAATGGCCAGTGATGCTGCCGGTTACTTGACCGTCGAAGCCGGTTACTGTTCCATTGAAACCTGAAATACTACCGGAGAACAACACACTATCCAATGTGGCCGAGCCTGAAAATCCTGAACCGGAGATACTGCCTGTTCCACCCGTTATTGTTCCAGAGATGTAAGAAGCAACTCCAAACAAACTGCCGCTTGTTATGTTGCCTGTGAAATTCTCAACACATTGCATTACACTTTCGCTAACATACGAGAACGACCGTGTTGGGAAAGTAAATTGGGTTGTGGTGTTTTTTGTTCCAACTCGCAAGACTTCATCCAATCCAAAGTTGGAATTTGGATATCCAACCGTGTTGGTGATGAAGGTGTCCTGTGCTGGATAGACAAAATGGTGCATATTAGATGGTCGTTCCTTTGATGTCTTTGTCTGGATACTTCACTTCAAAAATGGATGGGTCTAACGATGGATAAATCATGTCGTTTTGAGTAGCGGCATCAATGTCATACTCAACCGAAGAGTAAGATTCACCATTTGTAGTCAGTGGAGTAAGGTTCTTGATTTTCAATGATACGACACTTTGAACACCTTCAACCTTAGCAATTTCGAGCCTCAACGAGCTTAAATTGATGGCTTGTGAGAATTCCCACAAATCCACGGTGAAGAAATTCTTGACCGTATCAATGGCGTTTTTCAAAACTTCTTTCTTGTTGTAACCCTTGAAAACGGTGATGACGAATTCCACGCCGATGTTGATGACATAACCATCAATCACATTTACGCCATCGGTTAACATGCGATATTTACGAAGATTTGTCATCAAATTGGTGACAAGTGCTTCGTTTGGTGGAGTCAAATTTTTGTTTTCGTCGTATGACAAAACATACAAGTTGACTGCAAATGGATTACTTCGGTCGTAAGCAATCTTGCGGAAGTAGTTTTGAGTGTTGTCATTATTTACCGTCGCCACATTCTCTTCATTAACCGTTCCTGTGAGAATTTGGTTCTGATTTACATCCAAACTGTTGTAAGTAATGACTTGCACTTTTGCAATCGAACCATACTTGGGTGGCATCGAATACACTCGTGTCAAGTAATCTGATTGAGTAACAACTCGTTGTTGAGCGGCGAAAGCGGCTACAGCATTTTGACGAATTTCCTCATTCGTTTCGGGGCCAGAACCACCAACCATCGGATTTTCATTGTTGACTCGCAGAGAAGTCTTGACTGTGTTCAACAGTGTTGCTTCTTCTGGAGGAAGACCCTCAGTGGTATTGTCGATTTCAACTCCTGTAACATTGACAACTGAGTTAGCTGGCGAATTTGAATCGAAACCGCCACCCACCGTATATGTTACCGTCAATGTTGTGTTTGACGGAGCTAAACCGTATGTGTCATTCTTCAAAAAGTTTGATGGGTCTAAAGACAAATTGAGATTGCTCATATTTGACAACCCCACACCCAATTGTTGAGAACTCAGGTTGATGATTTCGTCAGCAAATCCGTTTGTGCCAGCACCAAATTCGAGGTAAGTTTTGCTGTTTTCATCAACCGTTACCGTGAAACGACGGGAAGTTTTCAAATACTTCAAGATGTAAGGAACTGTTCCCTTGTATTGGGAAAGTGTACCCTCAAATGCTTCGTCGTTTGGAACATCATACAAAACAGTTTCTTGGGCTAGGAAGTCAACTTCATACCACTTGTTGTTATCAGAATCACGAACATCAATGATTTCCAATACATTGTCTTCATCCAAATACAGCTTCAAGAAGGTTTGAATGTCACTCAAAGTAAATGTCTTTGTGACCAACTTGCCAGACCTTACATTGACTGTCTTTTGGAGAAGGAAGAAAGTTGGAACACCTGTGGAATCTCGTTGATAAACCGTTACCGTTCGTGGTGATAATTCGGTATCCACATTGAAATTGATTGGTTCGGATGTCAAAAACGACGCACCAGAGTTGTTAGACACCTGCATGTTTTCTTTGATATTCAAAGCATACTTCTCGTCTGGCACATATTCACCATCGACAACGGTAGCGGGACAGATTTGAAATACATCGATTTGACCTGTTGCTCCACGAGTGGCTTTTGGACGATATCCAAGATATCTCGACAAAGCAATGATGTTTTTTCGTTCCTGCGTGTTATACAACAGACCTTCTTTGAAAATGTAATCCGTGTAGTAGGATAGAACATCACCCACATACGATGCCATTTCAATGAACATCATGCCCGGAGACGCATCATTGAAATCCTTGTAAGTGTTTGGGAAGTAATACTTTGCGAAGTTAATCAACCCCTCACGAAACTGTGAGAAGTCCCGATTGACATAACGGACTTCCTTACTTTTCGGCTGAAATGATTTTTGTGTTGTTGTTGCCATATTATCCGGTCACATTGTCAATCGTGATTTCGACTGTATCTTGCTGTTTGGTCATGTTCAACATGAAAATCACAGCCAATTGTAATCTATAAATATCACGGTCGGTGCTTGTTTGGTCACTTTTGTAGAGGTTTGCTGTCACATCAATTACCGTGACATTTGGTATCCACATGGAAATGTCTTCTTTGACCACATTTGCTGCGATATCCGGCAAATTGTCAACATTTTGTTCAAACAAAAGACCCCATAGACGACAACCGAATGTTGGTTGCATCCTTCTTTCGCCGGGCCGAGTATTCAGAAGATTGATGATGTTCGACTTGGTTTGAGTCAAAGTATCATACGATTGTTCAAAATACCCACTGGTACCGTTTCTCATTGGAACGGTGATTCCAATTGGTGTTTGTTGTGCTGTTGCCATGATTATTCACCCATTGAGACATTTGGTGAGTAACCTCCTTGTTTCTTCTTACTCAATTCCAAAATGCCTTTGAAGTCTTTCTTGAACAACTTTTTCAAAGCTGGCGGAAGTTCCGCAGCATTATCCAACACGGATGGAGCAGCCGGGACGGCTGACTCTGTAATCATTTGTTTGAGAAAATCAATCTTGGTTTTCGGCTTTTCCAGTTCGACGGTTTCATTTTGACCGATTTTGTCAAATCCACCATCCATCAAGTCAGCCATCGAAACACATTCATCTGTCTTTGGCAATGGTTTGAAATTACGAGCCGTTTCTGCCAACACAGAATTCAACCGTGGATTCGCAGTTTTCAAAACAGGGGCCGTTGTTTCAGCTTCTTCGACAACTTCCTCTGGTTCTTCTTGACTTTCAACAATGGGTTTGGTGGGTTTCTTGATTTCTTTCACCATCTCCACCAATACTTTTCCCATCGCTCGGTTCACTTCGGCGGTCACTTCTTCTTTGACCATCTTACGAATAAGTTGTCTTAGTTGTTCTGTTTTTGTCATACGATTACCTTCTTCTTGATGTCTGTGTTTGTTTCGCTGCGGACGCTTTCGCAGTAGCCGCTGCATTTTCTGCTGTTTTTCTATCAGTAGCCGCTAATGCGGCTGAAGCCTTAGCTTTGTTCGAAGCATCGGTCGCAGATACCTTTGATTCGATTCTGATAAAGTCATTGTCGGTTGTCTCAGCTTCCTTTGAAGCTGTCTCCGATTCTTTCGCAAATTTCGCTGCATTGTCTGCATTGGTTTTGGCACTCTTCGCTGCTTTTGATGCCGTTTTTGCAGCGGAGACGGCCACAGGGTCACGACCTGATGAAGTAGCCGCTCGTGCGGCCACATTGACCGCTGCTTGAGCTGCAACTGCATCCGTCTTGGCCTGCCCAGCCGCCTGATTTGCTTCCGTTGATGCGGTTTGAGATGCTTTGACATCATCTTGTTGTTTCTGTTTTTCAGATGCACTTGTCTTCTTGTTAGCACCCGTAAATCCTCCCGGAACTCCCGTTCCAGCCGGCATACTTACTACCACAGGTGCCGCACCATTTTTAACATCTCCAGCCGCACCATTTTTGCCGGGTGCCAATCCTCCACCAACAACAAACACTCGACGACTCATAAGTGTGTTCAAAGTGTCTCTCAATTGTTGTAAAGAGGCCGCCTGAACCGTTGTCTGTGTCTTGTCTGGATTGGCTTTACCCGCATCAGGATGCGTGTGCTTATACCAATGAGTATGAATCAACAACCACTGGCAAAGGTCATACAACCAATTGACAGTCGTTTGACCAAGAAGCACCGGCTCATTGGTCTGGTCATACTCTCCTAAATAAATAGCCGGGGAATTGAATACAGTTTTGTTATTTGTGGTAAAAACCATCTGGTTATGAGAGTCCACTGTGTATTCATCATCAGTCACAACAGCGTATCGTTTCTTGGAAAAATGGAAAGTTTCGCCTCTCTTGGACGAAATAATCATTCGGTCACTGTTGATTACAATTTGGTCGCCTAGAAGTTTCGGAAACTTGAACTGAGTCGTTCCATTGAATCCTGATTGTTCTTCTGAACCATTACCCCACAATCTCTTCAAACAATTTGTCTTGAAATCACTAACGGTTGTACCCGAAGTCATGTGAATGGATGAACCATCATTGTTGACATCTTCTACAAGATAACCGCCAACATTTTTCTCTTCTTCTGTCCCTTTGACGGCTGGCAAGTTATCATATACCTTGGTTTCTTTACCAACTTCTGTCAACGGACGTTGACGATTCCTAATCAAAATCATCGGGTTGCCACCACCAGCCTCATACTGTTTACCGGCAACCGTGTATTTCTGACCACTGCCTTTGTAATCGATGTAACCTGAGAAATCTGAATTGAATCCTTTGTCGTCATCTCGTGATTCTCCGTATGCACCCATACGAATTGACTGTCCGAAACGACTCTCAAGAATGAAATCTCCCTCCCTGCGTTTAAGTGAACGAATCCGTTGATTGAACAAAAAATAACGGCCCAACACGCCCTGATAGCCTGTGCCTCCAGTTGGTCTTAATTTAGAAGTAGGCCCTTCAAATGGTATGAACGGGTCTTTGTCATCCACCCTAAGTTCACGATTTCCCTGAATGGGTAAGTTTGGTTCTTTTCTGAACCCACCCACATTCAATTCCATGTTGAAATCGGCATTGACATTCGGAAGATTGACCGTATTGATTTGACGAGTGTAGAAATACTGACCCAAGTAACAAACGACGCCTACGATTTCATTGAGAACCGGAAACTCGGTTGGGTTAGCTTCCAATGGTAATGCCCACACCAGCTTTTCCTTTTCAATCATTCGTTGCGAATAAAGGAGACGGACGAGAACACGACCAACCCAAGTATAGTCAGGGTCTTTATCAGTTGGTGGTTTGCCAGTGACACCGGCTGGCCATTTATCACTGTTCAATGTAAACGGCTTCTTGAGAAAGGGGTGATTCTTGTCAAGGATAATATCCAATACCAACGCTGGTTCTATTTCATAGAACGCATCTTGACCCCCACCGCCACCATATCGGTTCTTGATAAGAGAAACCGATTCCAGTTGTGGAGCTTGCTGGTTTGTTGGTCTATCCCAGTAAGGCATAAGTTATTTCTTCTCGTCGGTCAGCTTCTTGACAACAATACCATCCGATTTTTGGATAGCATCGATTTCCGCCATCAGTTCTTTTTTCTCTGCTTCTGTCAACCCAAAAGTGCCACCTTCCGCTTCAGTTTGAGCAGCAGCGGTCATGATTTTCTGAATGATAGCGGCGAGACGAATGAGATGTTCATCGTTGGTGTTACCTGTATCCAAGTAACCCTTAATCAACGGCACGATAATCATCGCATCGTTGACATTTTTGATGAGAGGTCGGAGGTCGGCAATGAAGACATCTACTTGCTCTTTTCGCTTTTCGTGATTAGAGTAAATGTCCTGACACAATTCTTTGAAAGACTTGCCCTTAAATAGTTCGAAATCAGTATCCATACCCCATAAATATAGGTATGGATTGATTCTTCAAACCTTTATGTAGTTGCCAGTATTTATAGAACCAGTCGAAATGTAAGCCCGAGAGATGTTAGTTTGATACTGTTTCATCTTGTTGATAACCTTGGTGATTTGTTGGGTTTTACACGATGAAATTTCTCGAATGTAGAGATACAGAGCCTTCTTGTTAAACGCATCGATACGGTCGGAACTACGAAAGAGTTCAATAACGGCGTTGGCAATATCCAAATCCCTTTGTTTTGTAAAAATCTTGCCGACATTGTTTTCCCAAAACTCAATCATCAAACGCATGAACTCCTGCGTTTCTGCTTCCTTGTAATGACGGTCTTCGGTTTGGAGTTGAACGGTGTGTTCGTCGTGTTCTTCTCCGATGTCAACATGTTGATTGAATCTCTTGTAGGTAGAGTTGTTGAGAGCAATCAAATAGTGTTTGGCAATGATGGAAAAGTAGGAGAACGCCTTACCTTTACCGGATTCAAACTTGTGAATGTTAGCAACCAAATGGGAGACGGTTTCCTTCTGAACATCCAATGGACTTGTTTCAAAATAAGTGAATTTGAATGTGTTGAAGATATTTTCAACCAACTTCTCAAACGGATATTTGATTCGTGTGTTGTAAATTTCGTCTCGTTTGATGGGACAAGTTTCCTTATTGTAAAGATTGATAGCGTCCTCAGTATCTTGGGTGAAATACATCAACCCCGACTTCTTGGAACGTGGTTTTCGTGGCTTCTTTGGAAGAGCAACTTCGGCTATAACTGGCTTGATAGCTTTCTTTTGCTTACGAACTTTTGGCTTGGAACGGTGTTGTTTGCGAGTAGATTTTACCGTTTTCTTGTGGACACGACGCAGCTTTCGAGTTTTAGCCTTCTTCATAGAAACGAGTTATTCTCCTTCTTCGGTTTCTTGAGTCCGCTCGTTCAGTTTCGCAATAAGGTCGTTGAGGTCACGAAAAACGATACCTACATCGTCATCCTTCTCAAACATTTGATTGTCGTCAATGAGTTTTACATGAGCATAGGTCTTCAACACATCTGCACGGAAATCCGAAATCCAAGTTTCAAGAACTTTAATGTTCTCTTCAAGAATTTCGTTGGCCGTGAGTTGGCGAATGCCTGCCTTGTACAACAAAACATTTGCGACAAGAGACGCAACTAAACAAAGACTCAATATGATTGTAACAGTTATTAACATACCTTATTCTTCTTCATAGATGGGTTCTTCTTGAAACTCTTCGATGTATTCTTGAGCCTCAGAAACGAAATCCCAATCTCTGTTTCGAATAGCAGTGTTCAACAACCGTGCAATGTTATCTATGTCGTTTTGATTCATCATACTGTTTGTGTCCCCGAAAGGGGTAATCAGCGACATACATAGTATGACGATTGTTGAAATGCGTTTTTAAGTAACGGTAAGTGAAATTATTGAATATAGTTTAGTACTTTGTTCGTACTTTGTCAAGCCTTATCTTTTGAAATATCTATTAAAAAAATCGTTCTTATGGGAACTTTTTTTATCTTCCGTTTCCGGTAAAACCGGCGCTTCTTCCTTCGTTTCCGAAGTCGTTACCTCAGTTTTAGGAGGTTCTGCATCTAACAGAAGTGACTTCTTTTCAACTGGTTGTGGGTCAGGCTTGTCATACACTCGTTCGTCTTCACGTCGAAATACGGCCACATTGTATGCTAAAATCAAACAGATTGCGAGTGGGTCGAATACGAAGATGATTGATACAATAAACCATCTAGCCACAGTATCCAACGGTACTCCAATCGCATCGGCAACAAATTTGAATGTCTGTACATCCTTTTTCTCGGCAGCACCCAATTTCAACTGGTTGACCTGTTCATCAATCTTTCGGATGTCTTCGATGCTAGTTTGAATACTATCGTTTTGTTCCTTCATGTCCTTGTCAGTTTGAGCAATCAAATCAACGGTTTGTTGTTGAAGTTGCTTCAACTGAATGGGATTTCTTGATAGGAATTCATTGGTTAAAACCTCGCTCATACGAGCTTCTTGAGAAGAACGAAGTTTGGTAAGGTCGTCAATTCGTTTCTTGGATGCGGTGATTTTATCTTGATAGAACGATTTTTGTGACTCGACATTTTTGATTTTTTCTTGGGTCACGCCGAATTCAATTGAGGATTTTTGATAGGCAGCAGAGAGATAACCGAAAATACCCAACGATGTAATTAACATCAAAACCAGAACCGAACCTATCAGATATGTTTTAAGAAATCTCTGGCATTTATTCCAATATCGATACAAGAAGGTGGTAGCTACTAATTTGCCGATTTCCAAGGAAGACGCCATTATCATGACTGAAATGGATGCTCCGGCGAACAAAGTGGCAATACCATACACCGAAAAACAAGCTGCACACAACGCTATGAAAAGGGCAGTTAAACCCAAAATCAAAGGGAATTTAGTCTTTGAAAAAATTTTGTCTTTCATGGGAATAAA
>ERZ724522.242-NODE-242-length-37528-cov-5.279428_pt1 | contig 37528 bp, 50 predicted proteins | sample MGYA00376055_ERZ724522 | MGnify/ENA primary metagenome ERZ724522 (study PRJEB28724, sample SAMN07190884) | wastewater metagenome | isolation source: effluent of sewage treatment plant in Hong Hong | place: Hong Kong | collected 2016-03-17 ...
TGAGGTATGCGCCTGTGAGGTATGCGCCTTCGAGGTGTGCGTCTTTGAGATACGCACCTTCGAGGTGTGCGCCTTTGAGGTCTGCGCCTTCGAGGTATGCGCCTGTGAGGTCTGCGCCTTCGAGGTCTGCGCCTTCGAGGTATGCGCCTTTGAGGTCTGCGCCTTTGAGGTCTGCGCCTTCGAGGTCTGCTTGTTTAGTAGCCGCCCCCAATTGAAAAAGAAAAGCTTTCTTTTCAAAATCAGCATTTAATTCGCAGGTGAATTGTACAAAGCCAGTAAATCTATTTTTTATTTCAAATTTCATAACATTGCCTTTATTTATTAAATTTCCTTCAATACCATATGATGCTGCTTAAACTATTTTCTTAAAACCTGAAAATATCTCATAATTTTGGTTTTACTGCATTTAGTTTTCTTGCTTTCCATGGAATGCTAGTAATTTTTCCACAACCCTCTCCTTTTTTAAATTCAAGGATAAACGCTTGCTTTCTGACCTATGGTAACATAATAACGAAGCGTCTACCCAAGTTGGAACTTACCACAAACTTTAAAAGAAGCAAGCGCTATTTACCAGATAGTTGCATTTTTTTAATGACGGATATAAAGGCGTTATGTTAAGCTGTTAGCAAAATAGCAGTGTGAAGGCAGTGTGAAAATATGAAAACTGTAAGCGGTCGAAATGGGGGGGTGTTAACGCCCTGGCAACCTGGGCAGTCTGGCAATCCCAAGGGAATGCCTAAGGGGTATAAAACTTTTGTAACGCAACTAAAGGAAGCTTGTCATAAAACATTTACGTATAAAGACCTAAATAAAAAACCTAAAAAAATGAGGGCTAGCGAAGGTGTGGCAACTATGTTGCTTGCTAAGGCTATCTATGGCGGCGATTTGGAGGCCGCAAAGATAATCATAGCAAATGTTGACAGTGATCTTGTGGATATTGCAAGCTCTGTTATGGTGCAAAATAATTATACACAAAACAATACAAACACGCTTGGTTTAAGCGACAAACAGGTATTAAAAATTGCTGCAATCCTTGAAGAAGAACCCGCAACTGATATTACAGCATAAAGATGCGATTATACATGATGCGCGGCTAGTTAGAGCGCGCGCTAGTTTTCTAGAATATAGATTATTAATAAATCCTAAATTAAAAGTTGGCTGGTTTGTAAGGGAAGCCGCCAAGCATCTACAAGAATTTGCAGAAGACTTTATTGCTGGCAAGCGGCCTATACTTATATTACAAGCCCCTCCACAACACGGCAAGTCGGCTATGGTAATAGATTTTATTTCTTGGATGGCCGGCTGCTATCCAGAATTACAAACTATATTTGCAAGTTTTTCTGACCGCCTGGGCGTGCGTGCTAACCTTAAATTGCAACGCATATATGACAGCGAGATTTATAAACAAATTTTCCCCGATCTGATATTAGCTAGTGCTAGTGATAAAAAATATAGCAGAAATAGAAAATTACTAGAATATATGGGCGCTGGTGGTAGTTTTAGAAACACCACTGTTAACGGTTCTGTTACAGGCGAGAGCCTTGATCTTGGCTTTATTGATGACCCTATAAAAGGGCGGTCGGAAGCAAATAGCGAAGTAATTCGCGACAAAGCTTGGGATTGGTTCTCAGACGACTTCTTTACCCGCTTTTCTGAGCTAGCCGGCCTACTAATGGTATTAACCCGCTGGCATTTAGATGACCCAGCAGGCCGCTTAATAGAAATTGGCTTAGATAATATTAAAGTATTAAGATATGAAGCTATTGCAACAAAAGACGAAATATATAGACGAGCGGGTGAGGCGTTATTTCCAGCGCTTAAATCCCTAGAGTTTCTATTGCAGCGCCGAAAAGTTTTAGGTATTGCTAATTTCGAGGCCTTATACCAACAAAATCCTATAGTAATGGGTGGTGATATTTTCAAAGAAGAAAATTTCCAATACTTTAAAACGCCACGCAGATATAAGCGCATTGTGCTTAGCTGGGATACTGCATACAAGCCAGGCGAATTTAACGACCCTAGTGTATGCGGTGTATGGGGTGAGCATGAATATGGTTATGATTTATTACATGTATATCGTGAACGCGTTGCTTATCCAAAACTTAAAAAGGATGCAATAAGACTCGCTAATGAATGGATAAATAAGAAGCATTTATTTGCAGCGCATATATTATTTTCAATTTTAATTGAAGATAAGGGTAGCGGGCAGTCGCTTATACAAGACTTGCGCAATGAAACTAAATTTAATATCTTTGCTATCGAGCCTGAGGGTGATAAAATAACAAGAGCACATGTGTGTACTCCTCAATTTGAGGCCGGAAAGGTATTCCTATTATATGGCGCAACTTGGCTAGAAGACTATAAGAAAGAGTTACTGGCCTTCCCGAATGCTATACACGATGACCAGGTAGACATGACCTCGCAATTTCTTAATTCCATAACAACACCTTTATCTGGTACAATAACGGATATCCTACTTGAGGCCGCCGATTATTCGCATCCAGAAAACCCGTGGTAATAAATGATTAATAAGTTTTTCTCAAAATTCGTGGCGGCTGAAAGTGATATTGTGCCTAGCAATTATGTTAATAGGGGTAGCACCGGTACTGAGGTTTATTCGGGACACTACAGCGAAGAGTATTTAAACAATTTCCTTAGTATGCCTGAGGGGATGCTTACTTATGATAAAATGAGGCGAAGCGATGCGCAAATTAAGATGTTACGCAGCTCAGTACGTAATCCTATTTTGGCTGCTAACTGGCATATTGAGGCGGTAGACGACACCCCAGAAGAACGGGAAATAAAAGATTTTTTAGAATTTGTATTGATGCAGGATATTAGTTATCCAGATGGCAGCAAAAGAAAAACTTGGCTTGAGTTTCTAACAGAAGCACTGAGCTTCATGGATTTTGGTTTTGCGGCGTTTGAAATAATACACAAAGTTGTTACAGGTCACCCTATATGGGGTAACTATGTTGGCCTTCGTGATCTAGCTTTTAGATCGCAGAAAACTATATATGAATGGAATTTATTGCCAAACGGCGGCATTAAAGATGTTCGCCAATTAGTTAATGGCGATCTTGCTGTAGATGTCAGAATCCCAGGCGAAAATCTACTTGTATTTACCTGTGATAAGGAGGGCGATAATTACGAAGGTATATCGCTATTGCGCGCTATATATGGCAATTGGTTTAGAAAAAATGTTTACCATAGATTGCAGGCCATTGGTGTAGAGCGTAGCGCGGTTGGTACGCCTATAGGTACATTGCCGGCTGATAAGGTAGGCGATACTGAGCAGGTTAATAAGTTCATAGATATAATGCGGCTATTCACGCAAAACCAGAAGAACTACATAATAAAACCCGCTGGCTTTGAGTTAGAAATATTTGATTTAGAATATGACCCGGCTAAGCTTGACGCAGTTATCGAAAATGAAGATAAACGCATGGCTAAGGCTTTCCTTGCTAACTTCATGGAATTAGGTATGTCAACAGGCGGTGGCGGTTCTTATGCGCTAGGCTCTGATTTATCTGATATCTTCCTTGGTGGCATACAGCTTTATGCGCAACAAATAGCTGACGGAATTAACGCTAAGGTATTAGAAACATTAGTAAAAGCTAAGTACGGGGTACGGCAAAAATACCCGCGCTTGAAAGTTACCGGTATCAATGACAAGGCCGGCAAAGAGATGGCTGAAATAGCTGTTATGCTTAAAAATGCCGGCTTAATTCGTGATAGCGATCAGCTTGAAGATGCCCTTAATAGAGATTATGGCTTTCCCGTTATTACAGCTGATCAAAAAGAAGCTGATTTAGCGGCTGGCATAGGTAGGAAATCCCAACAAGTGCAACAGCAGCCTTTACCTGCGCCTGATAAAGGGGCGGCTCAATTATCTGAACGGCAATTTGCAGATAAGAAAAGCCCCATTATATATATAGGGCAGCGCGCAAAAATGGCCGCAAGCATGATGCAAGCTAATATGTTGGCTAGAACTAACAAGTATCTTGCAAGTGCCGATAAAGCATTACGGGCGACAACCACGCCAGCAGCACGAAGGCGCGCACTTAACGACTTAACTATACCCGATAAGTTGGCTTATAAAAATGCATTACGGTTATTTCTAGCTGAAACAACCAGCGTTGCGGTTTCCGATGTTTTGAAGGAGTTAGGTAAGTCTGGCATGAAGTTTGACGATGCAGACAAGCTGCTAAAAAATGTACCAGCGGCCTCACGCGCAAAACTTAAAGTTGAGGTGGATACCATTTTGCAAACGCAAGATGATGAGATGATTAAGCGCATGTTCTTTATTGCCAGCCAGAGGCTAGATACCACTGATAGCGTAGATAGCCTTATTATGGATATGCGAAAGGCCAGGGATTCGTATTTATCCGGCGGTGTATTGGCAACAGCAGCGACAAACGCCGTATCCGGCGCGGTAAATACAGCACGCAATGCTGTGTTCCAAACCCCTGAAGTATTCCAAGAAATTGAAAGCTTTATATTGATAAATCCAGCCCCTGAAAGCGCTATATGTCAAAACTTGGTAGGTAGGGTGTTTTCTAAGGATGAATATTTAACAGCAGATTTACCACCTTATCATCACAATTGCAAGACTACCGTGGCAGCGCAGCTCACAGGCCAAAAAGATATTAAGCCTATAAATCCGATAGGATTAACCCCAACCGGGGATGCGGAGCAGGTGGCTGCAATATTAAAATCAAAAACATTTTCGGAGCATACAGTATGTGGTTGCAATTAGAGGAAGTAACTGGCGCAACGCCTGATTCTATAAAAACAGTGCAGCTATTGCGCACTGGTGATTTTAAATATGGCGGGTATGGTGCTTTTCAAATCACACCTGACACATTACGCGAATTAAAATCGAATTATGATAACAATATCAGGCGTGTTAAGATAGCAGTAGATTACTTCCATGAGGCATTTGCAGAAGCTGCCGGCTGGATAGAAGGAATCGAGCTTAGGGCAGGTGATAATGAGCTGTGGATCACAGTTGATTGGACACCAGAGGCGGTTGAAAAAATAATGGCGAAGGAAATACGTTATCTTTCTGCCGATATGGATTTCAACTATATGGATATAGAGAGCGGTCAAGAATACGGGTGTGTATTATTGGGCGCAGGGCTTACGAATAGGCCGTATATAAAAGATATGAAAGCCATACTTTCAGAGTTGGCTATTAAGGACAGAAAAAAAGAAATTTTATTAAACGATAAAAAAAAGGAAACTACCATGCCAACTTTTGACGATATTATGAAGTGTGTAAATGATCTAACAGACGATCAGAAAGCCCAGCTTGCCGATAAATTGGGTACTGTTAAAGCTTCTGAAGTAGAGGCAAATACACAAGCCCTAAAGCTTGCAGAGGCTGCTGCGAACGCGAAATCAAGCGAAATAAAGCAGCTAAGCGAAAAAGTTGGCGTATTAGAAAAGCAATTAGAAGAAACAGTGAAGGCAGGAAAATTTGCAAAATTACTTTCTGATGGCAAGGCTGTAGAAGCGCAGCGCGTGGCATATATGGCAGGCGACATGGAGGCTTTTGTGGCTGGCGCTGTTAAAGTCAATCTATCTGAGGACGGCTCTGCTGCAGTAGCAGAAGGGATTAAAAATGCTGATGTTGCATTAAAAAAGCTTAACGAAATAGCTGCAGAAAAAGAAAAATCCGGCAGCATGACTTTTTCAGAGGGATTTAAGCAGGCAATGAAAGAAAACCCTGAGCTTGCAAAGGCTGTTGCGTAATAATTTTTAGATAATATAAAAACAAGGATTTTTAAAATGGCTTCTTTTCCTACACCTAATTTAATTACAAATCTTGCTGCAGGTTCTGATTTGTCAGCTGCACAATATAAAGCTGTGGTGCTTTCTTCTGATGGCGCTGTTGATTTGGCCGGCGCTGGTGCTGCTGCAATCGGATTCCTAATGAACGCACCTATAGCAGGGCAAGCTTGCGAAATAGCAAGCGTAGGTGGCGGCGCCAAGGCTATTGCTGGCGGCACTATTGTTGCTGGCGATAAGCTAAAAGTTAATGCAAGCGGTAATGTGGTATCAGAATATAATGATGATGCTGTTGTGGCTATAGCACTAGAAAGCGCGGTATCTGGCGATGTATTCGGCGTTCTAGTTATAACACCGGCTGCTAGTTTAATACAGGAGCTAACAGCTTCTGGAGCCGTAACCGCTGGCAAGCAATCAGTTGAGCTAAACCACGCTAGTGTAGCAATAGCGGCAACAATAGCAGATGCTGCAAACCACAACGGGTTATTTATCGTAAAAGATACTTCTGCAACTGGTACGGCTGCACATACTTTAACGCTAACTTCTGGCACATTTAACGGTACTAATAACGTTGCTACTCTTAATGCCCGTGATGAGGCATTAGTTGTTTATTTCGATAGTACCGGCAGGGGTACAATTATTGCAAACGTAGGCTCAGTGGCACTTAGCTAATTAGCTAGTATTAATTAATAATTTTTTATAAGGAATTAAAAAGATGACAGGTTCACAAAATAATGCACAAGTGAATAAGTTACTTACAAACATAAGTAATAAGATTGTTCCAGATGGTTTTATAGCAGAGCAAATCTTGCCACTTATTAACGTGGTTCAATCTAGCGGTTTGCTAGGTGGGTACGGAACTTCACACCTACGCATAGAAACAAGTCTAACTACTGGTAAGAATAAAGTGCCAAGGATAGACACACGCAGCTATACTACAACCGCTTACTCAGTTGATGATCATGGCCTTAGTGATATTATTACTAAGCGCGATTATGCCAACGTAGAAGCCCCTTTTGATGCCGAAAACGATACAATTGTTGAGATTGTAACTAAGTTGCAGCTAGAAAAAGAAAAAGGGCTTGCTGATACATTGACAAGCACAGCTATTATTACACAAAATACAACCCTATCTGGCACTAGCCAGTTTAGCGATTATACTAACTCAGACCCACTAGGCAAATTTAGCACAGCACGCGCAGCAATTTATAATGCCACTGGTTCTGTGCCTAATAAGGCAATAATGTCATGGGCTGTTTACGATAAGATACGCTATCACCCAAGCTTACTTGTTAATCTTGGTTATAACTATGATAGGCCAGGCGGTTTATCAGTGCAAGAGCTTGCAAGGGCGCTTGATGTTCAAGAAATACTGGTTGGAAAGGCCGTTTACGAATCTGCAAAAGAAGGGCAGTCTTCTAGTATTGCGCCGGTATGGGGCAAGCACATTGTATTTGCAGTTGCGCCAGCAGTAGCGACGCGCACTCAAACTTCATTAGGTTATCGTATACAGCTGTTCGGTGCGCCGCGTAAGGTATATAAGAATGCGGTTACTAATCCACCAGAATCTACTGAAATTATTGTTATGGATTCTTACCAACAGTTAATTTCCAAGGCCACAGCAGCGTATTTGATTAAAGATGCGATTGCTTAATATACTGGCTTGGAACGGGAGGGGGAAGCTATCCCCTCCTTTTGGCAATTTTAAAGGAAGAAACTATGGCTAGGGAAATACGCACAGAAGTATCAAAGCCCGTAAAATCAGCAGAAGAAGCGCGTGCGCGTGCGGGTGAGGCTAAGGATATAATAGAAGTGGAAGGCGAAAAACCTATACCCGTAAAAGAAAAACCTGATTCTGAAAAAGAAATGACTATAAAAATCAATCTAAATCATGATGGTGTGGAGTATACCCCAGGTACAGTTGCACCAAAAAAACTAGCACAGTTATTTTTTGATAAAGGTTTTGCGGAGCTTGCTTAATGGCTTATGCAACCCAAGCTAATATAGAACATGAGCTTAAAAATATTGTGTTTGTAGCCGATGGTGGTAAAGGGGTAACCGTTACCGCCCTTGCTGAGTTTCTTGAACAAACCGATGCCTTAATAGATATGTACGTAGGCAAACGTTATAGCACCCCTATTTCAGGCACTAAGTCTTTAAATTTATTAAAAAAAATAGCAATTGACATTGTAGTTTATCGTGTAACTAAAATACTCGATTTATCAAAATCAATACCCATACCAGAGGCCGGTGTTATTCAGGATATTACAGAGGGCGGCGCATACCGTGAAAGTATGCGTATTCTACGAGATATCCGCGATAATGTTATGAGCCTACCTGATGCCACTTTGCTAAATGCAAGCTCTGGCCTTAGCAGCTATCAAACTGAGGCAGGCAATAGCTATGTGCCGGTATTTGATAAGGAGTTGCAGCAATGGTAGGGTTTACCTCGTACAACGTAGATAATGACAAACGCTTTCGTGATGCCCTTGACGGCGCTATAAAAAGCGTTGGTGATCTGCGTTTTGCTATGGGTGAAATATCCCGTGATATTTTTAAGAACACAATAAAGAATTTTATATTATCCGGTGCGGGGAAATATCCGCCATTAAGCCCGGCCTATATAAAGCAGAAAAGAAAGCTTGCGCCTGGTGCGCCTATACTAGTTTTATCAGGTAGGTTAAAAGCTTCTGTAACTGGTAGCGGTAGCGGGGATAGCATTATAAACATTGGTGAAAAATCTTTGGTTCAGGGTACTAGCGTACCATATTCACGTTACGTCCAAGAAGGCACCAAGAAAATGCCGGAGCGTAAATATTTATTCATAGACGAAGCCCAGGCGGGTAGGTTTGAAAGAATTTTAAGTAGTTATGTAGCCGCAAAACTTGAGGTGCTAGGCAATGTCAGCTAAAAAATACGATATAGAAACTTTTCGTGATGAGATAATTACCTTAATACAAGATAATTTAAGTGCAAAAATAACTGCCATAAACACAGAAAAGAATGATAGTCTAAGCATAGATAGTATTGCGGCTGAAAATTACTACAATGATGTAACTGACCAGGTGGTTAATATAAGCCCATTTATTCATTATGGGTTTGCTAGTTTGGAAAGCGAAACCGTTGGTGCGCAGACAAGGACTACAATTACTATGTTCGTGGCGGTGGTATTTGATAATACAAATCAAACAGGCATAGAAAGTAAAGTGCTTAGGTATACTAGATGCCTAAAGGAGATAATACAGGAGAATAGCAAAAAGATTGCCTCTGCCTCACCTTTAAGTGTAACGCAATTTTTGCCTGTTAACTTTGAGCTAAATAAAGGAAGCGATTTCAAGGTGGGCGGCATACATATAACAACTAGCATAGTAGGTTAATCTGATGAAAACCAATACAACAACTATGAGTGCCAAACCTATGATTGCTAAGAAGGATTTTATTATAGTCCAAAATGAAGAGCGATATGAAATTAAAGAGGGTGATGATATATCGGAATTGCAAATACCCGAACGTTTTTACGAAAATCTAACAATTGAAGGAGTATTATAAAATGGCACTATCACAACCAGTATCTATATACGGGATACATCAAATTACAGCCTATAATGTCACAACTAGGATGCCACTAGGTACAGCCAAAGTAGTAGGTAGCGCCGAACTAAGCAGCGAGGGGGAGCTTGTGTCATTGAATGGCGGTAGTTCTAAGTATCCTTGGCAGGTAGAGCGCGGCCTTATTACTGCGGAATTATCACTTACATTGCGTGAATACCCGCCATTTCTTTTTCAAACTTTGCTTGGTAAAGCAATGACAGAAAACGCAGCCGAGACTGGCGGTAATGTTTCCACATTAACAAATTCTTATGGAACTTCCGTTGTTGCCAGCACAGGTATCGCAACTGCAACGGCCAAGTCCGGTAGTACTGCAGATATTAAATATGGCACGTATGTGGTTAAAGCGGCCTCTGCCACTACGGTTGATGTGTATGCTTATACAGATTTAGATTTTGCACAAGGTACAGATAAAGAGTTTGTAAATGATCTGCTGAAAATTACCAGCTCCGCCCTTACAATTACAACTGGTACTGCTGTCACAATTCCTGGTTTTGGCGTTGAGTTAACTGGTGGTGCTGGTACTATTGGCATGACTACAGGCGATACTGCGGTTTTTGAATGCCGCCCTATTAACACATCCAGCCAGGAGGTGGTTATCGGTAGTACAACAGAGGTGTTTAACGATTTTGGCCTGATTATAGCTGCACAACGCCCTGGCACTAATTATATGACATATCTTGATTGTTACCGTGTTGCTGGTTCTGGCTTGCCGATTGCGTTTACTGAAAATGCTTTCAGCGAGGCGCAGATTACTATGCAGCTATTCAGGGATAGCACACGTAATGGTGTTTATTCATTAAAAAGGGTTCAATCGGTATCGTAATGAAACATACGCTATCTAAGCCAGTTAAATTTACTATTATGTGCTCCGGGGAGTTGATTGAGCTGCATTTGCAGCCAGCCAATTTCCGGCGCATAATTGATATTACCGCTGCATTAGAAGGAAAAGATTTAACAGAGGTTTTGCGCAACCCTACACCGCTACAAATAGCGGCTATTGCTTTTTGTATGTTAAATAAGGCTGATTGCGCCCGCATTGATAAATTTAAGTTAGTTATAAATGATGATTCCGTGCCAGCAAATACCATTCAAAAGCTTTACTATATGGTGACAGAAAATAATGTAATGGATGGTTATACTAATTATACAAGTTTGATACAGGCTGTTAATAAGAATATTATTGACAGCTTTCCTACTTCAGAAAGTGATAAAAAAAAAGTTTTGATGGCAATCATGGGGAGCAAGAGCCGCTGGAGTTGGAAGAGATTTTTGACATTATCGGCTCTAATTACAACTATACTTTTGATACATTTCTTAATGAAATAACCCCGCGCACCGCCTCGCGCATGATACAAATAATTGACATACGCAAGCATAATGAGTACTGCATCTTAGGGATGCTGCAGGGGCGTGATATGAAAAAAAGCATTATAAAACGGCCTATTAAAACTACAAAACTAGATCAGCATTCCGCTGCAAAACTTGAAGAAGGTGTACAAGAGATTTTAAGGGGTATTCAAAATGTCGAACGATAAAAGCTTGTTGATACGCATCAATGGTGACGCAGAAGGATTGCTGAAAGAATTCAATAACATTAAAAAAGAAACGCAAACCCTACAAGATGGGCTTTCATCTATTGCAAAAAACTCTGCAATTGCCTTTGCCGGATTGTCGGCTGCTATTACCCTTACAATCTCCTCTTTCCGCAGCGCAGAACAAGCACAATTGCGTACTGAGGCTGTAATAAAATCAACAGGTGCGGCGGCGGGTATTACAGCGGAAGAAATTACCAAAATGGCAAGTGGTTTTGAAGCTGTTACCACCTTTGCAGACGATACCATACAAAGCGGCCAGAATTTACTTCTTACATTTACAAATATTGGTAAAGATATTTTCCCACAAGCGACAGAGGCTATGCTTAATATGAGCACTGCTTTAGGACAGGATTTAAGTAGCTCAGCTATACAGCTTGGAAAGGCATTGAATGACCCTATACAGGGGGTTAGTGCTTTAAGCAGGGTGGGTGTGCAATTTACTGATGCACAGAAAGAGGTGATAAAAAATCTAGTAGAAACAAATAGAGTTGCAGAAGCCCAGGCCATAATTCTTAAAGAGCTTGAAAAGCAAATGGGCGGTGCTGCACGTGCGGCTGCTAATGGCACTGGGGTGTTTTTTCAATTAAAGAATTCTTTTGATAATCTTTTTGAATCTATCGGTAAAGGTGCATTTGAAACGCTAGAGCCATTCATAAAAAAAATTAAAGAAGTTATAGACGAACTGCGGAAAAATGAGCCGCTATTAGAACTTACGGGCAAAATATTAGTTTTTGGTGCGGCGATAACAGGCCTCATTGCTATATTAGCGTCCTTGGGGGTGGGTTTATTTACGTTAAGGGCGGCTTTCCTTGCGCTTGGCGTTATAGCCTCCCCAATTGGTATAGCTGTTATTGCAATAGGTACGGCGGCGATATATGCCGCTACACACCTAGAAGCCTTGAACGCAGTAGTAACTGCTATACAAGCCGCTTGGCAAGTAGCAAGTAATTTTATTACCACTGCTAGCAATAACGTAAAAATTGCATTCAATGAGTTGCAGGTGCAGGCAAAGGAGTTGCGCTTATCCATGCTGGAAGCAATACCAGGGGATTTTTACGTTGCCGAAATAGCCAAGATACGTGCGGAAATATCAAGCTTACAAGATGCTAATAACGCGCTAATGGAATCTAACAATGCGGTTGGGAAAAGTTTTGATCAGATATATGACGAAATAAGCGCCGAGAAAATGAAAGAAAAGCTTGATGCAGAAGCAGCGGCGGCTTTTGAAGCTAGAGAAAGAGCATTGCAGGCAGAGCTTGATCAAAGGGAGGCACATAATGCAACTAAATTAGCGCAGCAACAAGCATACAATGAAGCTGCTAACGTATCTGCTACAGCACAGGCGGAAATAGACAAAGCACAACAGGAACTCAATGCAATTAAAGATTTGCAATTTTTGAAAGAAAGAGATGTTATTAGGCAAGTGCAGCTAAAGCAGCACATTGAGGCAATGAAAAAAATCAGGGATAAAGGGCTGAGTGAGGAGAAGTTACAAGAAAACAAAACCAATGATGAAATACGGGAAGCAAAAGAAAAATTTAGGCAAGATGAACTTAAATTCCAGAAGAAGTTTGGACAAGACTCTTTAGACGCGGCGGCCTCGCTTGGTTCTAAATTGTTTGGACAAAGTTCGGGATTAGCAAAAAGCCTGTTTCTACTATCTAAAGGCCAAGCATTAGCAGAAATTGCAATCAACACTTCACGTGCAGCCACAGCCGCCCTTGCTTTTCCACCAGGTCCACCTATAAGTTATGCGTATGTCGCGGGCGCTGTAGCCGCTGGTGCGGTGCAGGCTGCGAATGTAGTGTCAACGGTGTTTACAGGTGCAAGTGACGGCGCACTTGTAGGTGATAATAGCGGTGGCTTTGCATTAGGTGATCGCCACCCATTCATGCTTGAGCGTGGGGAGCTAGTAGTGCCGAGACGCAATTTCGATGAGGTAATAGAAGCAACAGCGCGTAGTAGGGGCATGATAGCAGGGCAGGAAACAAATGCCGGTAATGGCAATTCTGTTACTGTGCATATAGATATGAGCGAAAATGCAGCGCAGTTTATAACTGCTAGGCAATATGAAAATTCAAGACTTGGTATAGATAGGGCTTAATGTTAATATTTTCCCCCATACTGTATCGAGGAAAATATTAACATATAGTTGCTTAAGAATATGAAATAAAACAATTCAGGCGATTTGCTCTTTTTCGCAAGTTGCTAATACAGGATTAAAAGCATGACAATATCAGGCGGAATAAAGTTTTTTGATAAAAGTAAGTGTCTATTAAAAGATGGGGCTGCTATTGCTGCAAGTTCTGGTGATGCTAGTGCAGATTATGCGCTATCAATGAATAGGTATTTGCGCTGGGATTCTGTAGGCAGTAATGATACTACTGCAGAAACATTGGTTATAACTTTCCCGAGCGCCACAATAGATAGGATATTGCTTGTAGATCATAACCTTAAAGATTTTAGCATTACTTACGGGGCGGGGGCTTCTGCTTTTTCTGGTGTGGTTGGTATTAATGGGGCAGGTAGCGGTATAATAGAAACTGCCTTTGCGCAAGATACCGCATATTATGAATTTACGCCAGTTACTACTACCCGCATTAATATTACTGCTACAAAAACACAGATGGCAAATGCGCAAAAATATATTACATTGATTGCGGCCACTGCTGAAATAGGTACTTTGGAAGGCTACCCCACTGTAACACCTACTATAATCGCCAATGAAAAGCGCGCGCAAACGCTAGGTGGTAAATATATCACACAAAAAAACTATGAGATTTTTGGCGCAAAACTAGCATTTGAATACACCTCGCAAAACGATGTTAATATTTTAAATACTCTTTTTGAGACGCAAGCCCCTTTTCTGATATGGTTATGTGGTGGCAAATATAGCACAGATAATTTCTCGGTAGATTTAAAGAATTGGCGGTTAAAAGATTTATATCAAGTGCAAACTTACGGGCAAATAAGCAATACTTTCCGTAAGGGTATTTATTCAAGCTCACCTATTACGGCAATTACGGTTGGCGAGGAAGTATAATGACTATATCGTATCATCAAGTTTTAATAACGCCGCTTAAAAACGACAATGAGTATGGCATTGAAGTTGATGTCACTGATTTCCTGGCTGCTGGCGGTATAGGCAATGTGGTACAATCAATCGATGCAGGTAATTACGATATAGGGCTTTATACCTACGCTGATCTCACCCTAACCCTTATTAATTACGATGGCCGCTTTAATAACAACACACATGCGGAAAGCATGTTTTACCACACGCGCGACCGCGCGAAGGTTACAGTAAAATTTTATGATAATGCAGGGGCAGCAAGTATTGTTTTTAAAGGGATAATAAACGATGAAGCCACTACCCAAAACTTCACAAATGAAACAGTGCAGATAAGGGTGTTATCACGAGATAGTATTTTGCGTAAAACTATTGTTGTGGGAGGGTTAATAACTGATGGCATGTTATTTTCAAATGCCATAAAAGCACTACTTAACCGTAGCAGCATTACCAGCGTTATAACCTATGATGCAAGTTTAATATCTGTTGCGCTTGATTATACTGTAGACGTTGCCAGCGTATTTTCTGACAAAGACACTCGCGAAGTATTGGATCAGCTGTTAAGCGCAAGTGGTTCTGTTTTTCGTATAAATTCCAACGACAAAATGGTAGTATCGCCGCGCACTATTACAGATAAAGACGCGCTGGCTTTATATGGCGGCGGCGACCCACTGCAGCAAGATAATATTCTTTCTATTAAAAGTTTCAATGATGGGCTGCAACGTACTTTTAATACATTCACAGTAAACGGTCGGACAGCCAGTGATGCAGATTATATTATTAGATATGGCTCTAATATTAAAGAATTTACCTTTGATTCTATAACTAGCACGGTTACTGCTACAGCTATAGCTACATATTTATTAGGCCAATTTAAAGCACCTAAAAACGAGCTTGAGGTTGTTGTACCTGTAGATGTTGCAAAAAATGCTGAAATACTAGACCCTGTGACTATAAGCTTTCCTAAAAAGTTCATAGGCTATAAAGGTACTAGGGTTCCTATTGCAGGCGTGGCAATTGCTGGGGCTGATTATACCCCTTATGCTTCAGGTGGTATTGTTATAAATAATAATAAAGTATGGAAAATAACCGCGATAACACAAGATACAAAAAATTTCCAAACTATCTTGCGGTTGCGTGAAGATAGTATCGCCAGCACTTAAAAATATACAACTGCCCATTCCGTAACTTACGCCAATATGAGAATATAGAGGGGGAGAGGTTTCTTTATGGGTACAAACGACATATCAGCAACAAAAAGTGCAGGAGATGTTATAGACCAGACCTGGTATAACAACTTGCGCTCTGCAATTATAGGCGCTTTTGTGCCTAGAAGCGCCAGCACCGGAGCGGTGGCAGGCGGTGCAGATTTAGGAAACGCTTTGAATCCATGGGGCAATCTTTACGCTAGTGGGCTTGTAGTTGGGGGAACTGCTATAGATTTCGGTAACCTAATTGGCGCTGCAAATTCTATAATTTCCGGCAAGGTCAGAAGTACCAGTGCTTTTCCTGATTTTATCCGCGCCAATGGTTCGGCAGCGTCATTCCAGGTTTTGGGCACTACTACTAATTTGGTTTTAAATATCAATAGCGTGGCCACTACTGTTTCTACCGATATAACAAAATCCAGTTTAACAGCGGCACCAAGTAGTAATAATACCTGCACCGTGAACGATGCCACACTTTCGGGCGCTACCTCAACTAAATATGTTGGTGAAGATAATACGGTTTTGACAATTAGTTCAGCTGGTACGGAAATTACAAACCGTATCGGCCAGTATTGTATTTTCAAAACCGGCGCTGAGTATATGCTTGCCTATATCAATTCTGCCACACAATTAACAAATATAAAACGTGGTTATTTTTTCGATAGCACTGGTGCGCCTTTACCGCGCGTGGCAATAAGTAATGGCGATACATTAACCATAATGTCTACTGGCTGGGTGTTCGTTGAAAATGATGGTGCAACGGTAGATGTTACTTATGTAACGCCTAAATATGCTTATACAACGCCAAGCTCGCCAGCAACAGGGGATTATTGGTTTGATTTAGTAAATCATACCTGGAAACGTTATAGTGGTAGTGCTTTTGTCCAGATAAATAGAATCCTAATAGGTGTGGTAGCTATTAATACAACTGCATGCGTGGCATCAAGGTCTTTTGATTTTGATAACACTTTTGACGCATTTAATTCCGTGTCAATGAAATACGAAAGTGCAACAGTAGTTACTGCCGTAGAAGATAATTTTAAGATAAGTGTTTATGGCACAGAAGTAGTCAACCAATTCACAAAATATAAATGGGATATAACAAGCGCATTGGAATCAGGGCAAAGCGAGGCATCTAGTACAGTTTATTATGCGTATATTACTGAGGAAGGTAAGACGGTATTAAGTAATATTAAGCCTTATGACCGGCGCGGAAGTTTGAAAGGATGGTATCATCCTTTTAACTCTTGGCGGGCAGTTGGGTATATTACCAATAATAGTTCAAGTAATTTCGATGTAGCCACTATAATAAATTATAGTGATACGCTTAATACAAATTTAGATGCGCTTAGCAAGCTTACTGGGGTTGCTGATTATATGTCATATTTTACTGGTGAACGTACAATGGCGCTAACTCAATTAACAAGTTTCGCTCGTACATTGCTTGATGATGCTAACCAATCAGATGCTAAAACGACTTTAGGTATTACCGTACCAAATCAGCAAACTTTTAATAGTTCTGGTACATGGACGAAACCCAGTACTGGCACTTATGCCAAAATATTAGTTTGGGGTGGCGGTGGTGGCGGTGGTAGTGGTGGCGGTTCTGCCTCAGGTGGTGGTGGTGGTTCATTTAAGGAAGCTACATATTTACTCTCAGATTTAGGCGCTACTGAGACTGTCACCGTTGGCAGTGGCGGTTCTGCTGCTAGTGGTACAGGTGGTAATGGCGGCAATGGCGGAGCTAGTTCTTTTGGAAGTAAGGTAATTGCTTATGGGGGGACAGGTGGTGCTGGGTCAAGCGGCTCAGCCGATGGCAGTGCTGGTGGTGGTTGGTTTGCAACCGCCGCAGTTGGCACCAGAACAAATGATACAGGCCTAGAAGGTTATGGTGGCGCTAATGCTACAAGTAAGGGCGCTAATGGATACTATACAGGTGGCGGTGGCGGCGCAAAGTCAGCAACTAATAATTCATATAATGGTGGGTCTTCAGTCTGGGGGGGCGGTGGCGGCGGCGGTAATGGCGGTTCAGGCACATCTACAGGTGGTAGCTCGGTTTATGGCGGTGCTGGTGGTTCTGGGACAGTAACTACCGACGCTGCATCAGCAGGTTCTGCGCCAGCTGGTGGTGGTGGTGGTGCGGCTAATAATACAGCAGGCGCGGGTGCGGCTGGCCGTGTTATAGTTTATACTTGGTAAAATTTAAATAGTAAGGGAATGATTATGCCTGAAAGTAGACCAATAGATGAAAGTTCGGCCAAAAATATTGTGCAATTGACACCTAGCGATACTGTTGATTTTGCCAATCGGCCACGGGGTATCATAGTTAAAACTAATGGTGCTATAGCGTTTGTTAATGATAACGATTCCGTAACTATAGTTCCTAGTGGTATATTAGCGGTAGGGATGTTGTACGCATTGGCACCTAAGCGAATCAATGCCACATCAACAACGGCGGTAATATACGGGGTTTATTAATGGGCGTTGGTATTAATATTGGCATTGAGATTGGTACTCATTTCAGGCCGAGTAGCACTGAACCGGCGACTGTTTGGTTCTGGGAGAATGGTAACAGTATCTTGTGGGAAGATGATACCGAAATGTTGCTTGAAGGGTAGTTAAGATGACCGGCACAAAAATTAGTTTGGCTACTGATGCAACGTCTTTAGTAGCTACCGATAAATTACCCATAGCGCGTGAGAGTGATTCCACGCCTTATTATGTACTTGCATCATATATAGCCGCTTATGTGATTTCGCAAATAACCGGATTAGTACCCTATTCAGGGGCTGATAGTGATGTTGATATAGGTGCTCATGATTTTATGGCTCGAAATATCAATGCTACTTTAGACTGTGGAACTTTTTAATTAACTATTTAACCAAAAAAAAAGGAAGAAAAAATGACTGCTGTAATCAAGATTAAAAGATCATCAAGTACCGCACTTACAAGTGGTAGTAGTACGCTTGCAGAAGGTGTATTGGCCGTAACTATTATTTCTGGTGTAAAGAAATTTTATGTAGGTGACTTTAGCAACGTTGCGCAAGAAATCGGTGGCGATTCGTTTGCAAGATTGGCTTCGCCAGCTTTTACGGGCGATCCTACCGCACCAACGCAATCAACTAGCGATGATTCAACAAAGCTTGCAACAACTGCGTTTGTACATGATGTTTTTGCAGATTTAGTAACCAGCGCCGATTACAAAGAGGGTGTGCGCTTGGCTTCTGCAGCAGGCATTGCCAATTTGTCGCTTATTACTGTTGCAGATTTTGACGGGCAAGGTCAAGGCGTTACACTTGTTGAAGGTGACCGCGTATTTGTAAATCACAATTCTTCTGCTGATGGTATCGAGGCTGTTTCTGCAAAACGTAAAGGTATTTATGTTGTTGGGGCGGTTACTGCTGGTACTGCGGCATTGACACGCTCTACTGATGCCAATGCCGATGCTGAAGTAACAAACGGTATGACCATTGCAAACGTTGAGCTTGGTACTTATGCTAATTACCGCTATACACTTACAACTACTGGTACAATTACGCTTGATACTACTAACCTATCATTTACTGGCATTCCAAACGGTGGATATACTGCTGCTAATGGTATCTCTATTACTAGCAATGCTATAGCGGCTGTTTCGGATGCTACAGGCGGTTCCAACCTATCAAGATCAATTGATGTAAATACTAATGGTATTGCTGTTAAGATAGACGACAGCACTATTGCTGAAGGTGCATCCAATCGCTTGAAGGTTAAAGCAGGTGGTATCACTGCAACAGAATTAGCCACTTCAGTGGCTGGCGCTGGTCTTGCTGGTGGCGGTGGAACTGCTTTAAGCGTTAATGTAGATGATTCCTCTATAGAAATTAATACAGATACATTGCGCGTTAAAGCCGCTGGCGTTACCAACGCAATGCTAGCTGGTTCTATTGCCGATTCTAAACTTAGCACGATTACTACTGCAAACAAAGTTTCCGGTTCTGCTGTGCAGTTAAAATCAGGTTCAGCACTTTTAGATGCCACCGGATTGGATGTTAACATAGATGCAGCAACAATTATCAATACAGCAGGCGTTCTTTCTGTTGGTACAATTGATGCAGGCACTTTCTAGCAAATTTTCTCCCTTGCTGAAAGGCAGGGGAGAACTTCCTATCTGGTATTAATAATAAAGGTTTTATATGAAATTGAGTTTAGAACAATTAGTAAATAGTGTGCATGCCTTAGAAGATGTGGCAAATCTTGAATTTACAATAAAAGAAGCCTGGGAAATTAGTAAGGCATTTTTAGAAATTAAAAAGCATCTTGATTTGTATGAAAAAAATAAAAATATTTTATTACAAAAATATGCCGAGCCTAAAAAAGATGAAACCGGCCTTTTCAATATTACGCCTGAATATATAGCGCAGCATGAAGAATTATTAGCTTTAGAGGTAGATATAGAAATTAATAAAGTACCGCTTTCATTATTTGGTGAAAAAATATCACCTAAAAAATTAATAAATATCATTTGGTTAATAGACGAAATAAAGTAGTTGTATAATGGCACCAAAAATAAAGCACCTTCGATCTACAACGAGCAGCTCCCCTACATTAGCATATGGGGAGTTGGCACTATCGTTTACCGGTGGCCGCAATAAATTGTTTGCGGGTAATAGTAGTAATGCGGCAGTTGAGCTTACTACTATTGGTAATATCGGTGGCATGGCGGCAAATGTAGGCGCTTTTCTTGCTGAATCTAGTAGCGCCAATCTGCTCTCGGCGCTTACTACCAAAACGGGTACTGGCACAAATGTATTTAATACTAGCCCAACATTCAATGGGGCTACATTTGATACAGGTGGTATTTCTATTTTAGGAATAGATAATACTACTACTGGAACAGCTGTTCAATTAGATCTTACAGGCACTAATTATAGTCTAATTAATCTTAATGGGTCAGGATACTTAAGTATTAAAGGAATTATAAGTGCAGCTACTTTTTTGGTGTTATACAATCAAACTTCTGGCTCTGTTACACTTTTAAATGAGCAGATAACAACTGGAGGTGCATTACCGATTACCACAGGCTATGGTACAGATATAACTGTACCATTTATGGGAAATGTCGTTCTGCAAATGGACGTATACCAAGAAAGATTTCTTTTAATTGGCGGTTCTTATAATGTTCCACTAGCAGACGCGCTTAGGAGTGCTCGTACTATTAACGGAATTTCCTTCGATGGAAGTGCTAATATTCAAGTGCCATCGCTTATTACTACAGAAGTAACTACAACTAGCCAAACAATAGTAGTCAATAATAGTTATATTGCTAATAATGCGTCACAAGTAGTGTTTACTTTACCTTTAGTATCTTCCGTAGGTGCGGAATTTGAGGTAGTCTACAAGGGTGCAGGTGGTTGGAAAATCAACCAGAATGCTAATCAACAAATGCGCATAGGCACGCAAACAACTACTTCTGGAACTGGAGGTAGTTTTGCTTCTACTGCGGCTGGTGATACTGTTAAATTCAAATGTGTCACAGCTAATACTTTGTGGGTTGCTACAAGTGTCATTGGTGGTAACATCCAGGAGGTATAGGAAGTGGCGAATGCAACGAACTATGTAGCAGCGGTTAGTGCCCTTACTGGAGCCGGTACTGGGGTGGTCAACTTTTTGACCACCCCATCTTCAGCTAATCTTGCAACTGCTTTGACTACTAAGACTGGTACTGGCGCAAATGTATTTGGTACATCCCCCAATTTCACAACTTCCGTTACTACAGACAGCACAAGTTTTTCTGTGTTTGATACCACAGCAGTCACAGTTAATGCTTTTGGTGGCGCTACTACATTAAATATAGGTAGCAACACAGCGACAATTAATTTTGGAGCAAGTGGAAGAAGCTTACTTGTATCTGGACAGTTGGAATTGGGTAGAAATGATGGCCAGGCCTCATCCCCATACGTTGATTTCCATAGTGGAGCAACTCTTTGTGATTTTGACAGCAGGATTATAGCTACAGGAGGCACAGGGACAAGCGGCAACGGTAATTTAACGTTTATAGGTAGTAGTATATATTGTAATGCCAGTTCCTTAGCAACAGATAAGACTACCTTAAATATTTTTGAATCGGTAGTCACAACTGCTTATCTGCTTGGAGCAGCAACTAACTCACGTTTAGGATATTCTGGGACTTCTACCTCTACTACTAACCTCTCAACAGGAAGCGTAGGAAGCGGCAATACCAAGAATTTAAATCTTGGTACGGGGGGGCAGGCAGGTAGTACTACTAATGTAATAATAGGTTCGGATTATGGTACAACTTCTTCAGTTATGACAAAAGGAACATTCCTAGTTACCAACACCGGATACACTCCAAATATTTTTTCGTTAGCTGGATGCGCCATCATATGGAATAAAGATGCAAATTCGTCAGGATCAACTTATTTCCAAAATTTTAGGCAAGGGGGATCTGGTGGTTTTGTTTTTGAGCTATATGACACAAATAGTACAACGCCAGTTTTACTTTCAACTCCTATAAAGATAGATGGATCAGGAAATACAACTTTTTCTGGCTATATCGTAAGCACAAATTCAACGGCTGGAATTGGTTATGCATCTGGTGCTGGCGGCACTGTTACTCAAGCCACTTCTAAATCAACAGCGGTCACTATTAATAAAATTTCTGGTGAAATTACGATGAACGGCGCCAGTTTGGCCGCAGCAGCAAGCGTATCATTTACTCTAAATAACAGTACTATCGCCCTACAGGATGTTGTGAAGGTAACAACGCAAGGTGGTTTAACCAGCACTTATAGTGCTATTTCCTATGCTTTACAATCTGGTTCATGTGTAATTAAAGTTACAAATGAAGGAACAACGCAAAGCGAAGCAGTTAAAATAAATTTTACAGTAATTAAAGGAACTAAAACATAGCAACTTAAAGGTAGAAATTATGACAGACAAATATGGTATACAAAAATTATTAGGTAAGAAAGGTTTTTCCGGTCCAATATTTTTAGTTAATCAAGCAAATGGTATGCCTATGAGGGACGATGATGACAGCGTGCTTTATATGACAAAGAGAAATGGCACACAAATTACCGGCTTTTATAGCGTGAAGGCAGATGTTTCTGGTGATCTCTTCACGGCCAGGCTGGCTATAAGTGGCTTCAAATCTAAAATAGACTTCCTATTACGTAAATCACCGCTCGTTAAGATAGTATATAACGTTGATGATATAGGAGAGGTACTAGATAGTGATGGTGCTATAGTAACTCCAGGAACTTTTAGCACATATTTTTCAACTGATGTGGTTAAAGTTGCTGGAAAATGTGAACAATGGTCAGCAATTGACCTAGTTCTATCCTTAACGGGTTCGGCTAGTTTCCAATCGGTATTTCCTGTAAGTTTTGCATCCAGCGAGGGATTCAATACAGCTAGTATAACGCAGGCAAATATTAATACTGCAAATGCATCTTAACATTCAACAGGTATAGGCAATGGCTAACTCAACGAACAATGTAGCAGCGGTTGGCTCCCTTACTGGAGCGGGGACTGGGGTAGTCAATTTCTTGACCACTCCATCTTCAGCTAATCTTGCAACTGCTTTAACTACAAAAACTGGTACAGGGTTGGCCGTGTTTGGTACAAGTCCGACTTTCACGACCTCGGTTACTACAGGCAGCACAAGTTTTGATGTTTTCAATACTGCCGCTACCACAGTTAATGCTTTTGGTGATGCTAGTACTATTAATTGCGGTGCTAATGGGTCAGTTATAAATTTAAGTAGTAACACCACCATAGATTACCGCCGTGTGGTGATGGGAGGGGGCAATAGTTACGGTTATCTTTTTACATCATTTCCAGGACTAGGTGATGGCATCCATCTTGGATATAATGCTTATTATAACGCTGCAGGAACAGCAGTTTATCCGGTAAATTATACTTCCTCAATATTATCGGTAGGATATTCCGCAGTAACGATAAGGATAGCTACCTCGAATAGCGGAACGCCGCAAACAGTGACTCAGTTCGGAACTAGTGTTTTGCAGAATCTTTTTCCTAATAGCTCTACATGGGGAGGGCTGGCACTTTCTGGGACATTTACTCAAGACTCCGGCGGCGGGAGCGGCTTGGGTCAACAACATGCAATTTTTGGTGTGCCAACGCTTTCACCAACAGCAAGCACCGGTGTAAGTGCAGGGATGACTATGTCACCGACTGTTAATGCAGCTTCTACAAAAACCATTACAAGGGCTTATGGTGGATCATTTGGATTAACTGTTAATTCTGCTGCTGGGGCAACTGGTACAATTACAGATGCGTGGACGGTTTCGATCAGTGGTCCAACTAAAACGAATGGAACCGTTCCAAATGGTTATGGTCTTGTTGTAACAAAGGGGTCTGGCTGTACAAATAATTATGCAGCGTATTTTGATGCACAAAGTGCTTGTAATGCAACCCCCACTTCGTCTGCATTTACTATTGGTGGCACTAATCCGCTAAGACTAACCGCAGTCACAACAGGCACAGGAACAACAGCAATCATTGATTCTAATGGCGATTTGTTGAAGCTTACTTCATCTAAAAGATTTAAGAAAAATATAACACCTTCCACAATTGATAGTTCGTTTATTTATAAACTCGAGCCTGTTGAATATGATTATAAAAGTTCAGATCAACATGATTTCGGGCTGATTGCTGAAGATGTAGAGAAGCTTTGTCCGTTATTAATAAATTATGACAATGATAATAGGCCGGAATCAATAAAATATGATCGAATATCGGTTTTACTTGTTGCAGAAATTAGTAAATTGAAAGCAGAATTAGAAATTTTAAAAAATAGGTGATTTATGGCAGTTATTGGTATCAGAGGATTAGTAGGCCAGGTTTATACAATTGAAGATGGGGTTCTGAATAAAGATGATTCAGGTGCGTTAATACCGTTATCTGGGTCCACTTCCGGTTTCTACTATATAATGGCGCATGTCAATTATTTAACTGAATCAGCCGCTTGCGAACTTAAAGTTTACAAGAGTAAAGCTAAATTTAAGAACAAACCAGGCCGTCCTTATCAAATAATAAATTTTACTGTTAAGAATCAGGATATAACTACTGAGGATGCGGTTACACGAGAGATCACGACCACAACGTATAAAGATTTTGATACTTGGTTTGCTGATGATGTAACTAAGACCGCCTCTAAAAACGAACAAAGAAGAGCTGTAGAAATGCTTAAAACCTTTACAGGCTCTTCTGAATTTGAAATACGCAATAATATTACTAATATATGCAATTGTACTACATTTATCGATACAACAATAACAAATGCAGATTAGGTTGTTAACAACGAAAGAAAGCAGATGCTATGAAAGAATATATTTTAAACGAAGAGCAGGGTAAAATTATTATGCAAGCATTACTAGAGATGCAAACAAAACATTCAATTGCTGCAATTGATATTCTGCGGAATTTGCTAGAAACAACCAACGACTCAGAGCCAGCGTAGAAATAATGAAAGAATATAGCAACTATGATCTATATTTGATGTTGGGGGAGATCAAGGGTGACGTGAAAGCTCTGGTTGAGAAAACAAATGCAAGTATATTATGGCAGAAGGAACATGAAGATGATAATGAGAAGCGATTTAAGAATCTAGAACGACTTGGCAAGGCAATTTCTCTTGTGTCAGGAACAATAGCGGCCATTGCTACATATATATTAACCTCAACAGGTAAGTTGTGATGATGAGTAAGCAAATAGCTATACACCAACGTTTGGAGCGTAGCGAAAATGATAAAATGATATTTAGTAAATTATTTCTGCCATGGCTAGAAGTGCATCCCGATATATACGGCGGTGAGCCTTTAAACTGCATACCGGCAGGAATATATACTTGTGTGCCTTATTTTTCGCCTAGTAGACAAGAGGATTGCTGGTTACTGCAGAATGTGCCTGGCTTTACGTTTATTGAAATTCACAGTGGTAATTATGGTTGCGATACTTGGTTTGCGGGTAATTATCATAAAGCTGATACACAAGGTTGCTTGATGTATGGCTTTGGAATTGATGAGGACGTGCCAATGATACAGCGGTCAAGGGATGCTATCAAGTATTTACATACAACCATTGGCTTAAAAAGCACTTTTAAAATAGCCATTAGAGATTGTTATGTTTAAATACCGCAGCCTTAGAAAATGGAAATACCAGTTAATCCAGGATTATGTTATAGAGACTGGTATTTTGATACCAGGACTAATCTACACAGATTATTTTGAGATGGAGGCTGGTGGAAAGCTAACTATTAAAAGTGGTTATGCCTGGGATGGCGCGACCTTCTATCCTGACTTCAAAGACATTATGCGCGGTTCTTTAGTGCATGATTGCCTGTTGCAGATGGTTGCAGAACATTTTATTGCGCCGGAATGCAGAAAGCTTGCAGATAATTTGCTAAAAAAGATTTGCTTAGATGATGGCATGTCAGAAGTTGAGGCGCATTTAGTTCACGGGGCAGTTAGAAATTACTCAAAATCTAAGGGATATGTATGAAATTAGTTGATGATTGGAAAAGGTGTTATACTTGGTTTTCTGTGATATTCGCAGCATTGGGCGCTACAGCAACTGGTTTATGGGTTCTGCTACCTGCGCTACAACAAACATTGCCCCCGCCGCTTATGACCAAAATCACCCTAGGTTTATTTGTAACAATTGGCCTTGGCAGGTTAGTAAATCAGGATAAAAAAAATGATAATGGAACTTCTTAAGCCATTCTGGGTTGCAATAGTAAAATATAGTGTTATTATTAGTGGTGTGCTATTAGTTCTATTGCGTGCTAGGAAATCTGGCAAAGATGCGAAAGAAGGCCAAGACGCAAACGCCACCTTAGAGGCTATATATGAACGTGATAAAATTGCTAATGATGTTCGTAATTATAATGATGCTCAGCTTGACAGCGTGTACGAAAAGTACATTAAGCGGAATTGATTATTGTGCCGCTTCGCAAGGCGAATACAAGCCTTCAAGCGCAGATAAATTAACAAGGCAAACCAAAGAATTTATTGTGATTAACAATCTAACTTATGGGAAATTGTGCAAATGAGAGAATTTGTAATTAACATAATTATCTTAGTTCTTTGGCTAATTTTTCATATTAGCTTCTTATTTTTCATGCCTATTTGGGCTGTAGTTGATAGTATGGGCTGCTTACTTACTAGCAAAAATAAAGTAGGCTGGTTTGTAAAGGAAATCTGGAATAGTAGGAAGATATTGCGATTTAGATAATTTCTGGTGGTTTAGATAATTGCCAACACGCCCCCACTTCATGTGAATGAGTTTTCGACACGTCATAATCTAGGCCATGATACTATCGCTTGCCTAAATGCCGTAACTGATACTATGGTTGGTCGCAGATTGACTTATAAAGACCCAAAGGCTGTAGCATAATGCCCAAAAGAAAAATTCCGCCCTCAAAAAATGGAGGTAAAAAGAGGGCGGCTATCCCCTTGCGGGAATTTCTTAACGCATAACAGCCATAACTACCGCCTCGGGAAGGTGTAGTTTAATAGATGCCTCAAGCGCTTTTTCTTGTATAACCTGGTCAATATGCGATTGTGACAATCCTGATTCTTTTCCTATTCGCCTAATATTATCGCCGGATTTTTTTAATTGTACCATATCTTTAGTAGCCTGGCTCATATCACTAAGAATAGTTTCAATATTATTAGTTTTTTTGTCTTCAAATAAATCCATTTGCGGCAACATACCCATTGCACGTTTATAGATATCAAGTAAATATTCCGCCGCTTCCAGGTCGGCTTGATCTTTTTTACGCAACTTTATAATTTCACGCATTATTTTTACATCAAAGCCCGTGCCCTTGGCCTCAGCAAATACTTCTTTTATATCTTCAGCAATAGTTTTTTTCTCTTCTTCAAGCCTTTCAATTCTTTCAATAAATTGCTTGAGATGCTCGGCTGATTGGCCGCCAAAAAATGTCATAAAATCACCCTTCCTTGTATTTAGTTAAACATATCAATAGTGTATGGGTCTCTTTCGTTATTAAACTCATTTTGCTCGGCAATGTCAATGCACTCTATTTCTGAAAATTCCACATTATCTAGGCATTATTTCCCCCAATTCAAATATTGATTCCAGTAATCAGAAAAGGCTCCACGTATCCGGCGCATATTATGAATATCGGCCTTACTAATTGCCACCCCGAGTGCTTTTACAAAACTGCCCCCGTAAGCTTGCATACGTTCATTAACCGTAGCAGCCTCGGTATATAAATCTCTGCTGCTGATATCAGTAAAGTATGTATTACCAATTGTTAACGTTCCGGCTTTTCCTGTCGTTATTATTTGGTTAGGTGCTACAATTGTGGATGTAGCACTTTCCTCAAATTTTATATTTTCATTATCTGGCTCTTTGGCGCTAGGAGCGACACCAGAAGCAACAACATCTGCTGTCAATTCAGTAATGCCTATAGGTTTAATAATATTTTCATTGTTTGGGTTTAACGCGCTAAAATCAGTTATTCCAATAGCAGCATTAATTTCAATTTCTTTTGCTGCAGCTAGTTCAGCCTTTTCTTTTTCAAGTGCTGCACGTTCGGCTGCTAGTGCGGCCTTTTCTTCTGCGATTCTAGCTTGCTCTTTCTCTGCTGCATTTTTATCAAGATATGCCATGTTAAGCTTACCAAGCGTATCTTGCTGCACTTGGCCGGCATGTTCAGCAAATTCTTGATATTCAAAAGTATCTGTTTCTATGCAATCCCGCAAAAAGTGTAAATCTTCTTGTAATTGCATAGCTGTTTTGCCATGCATATTCTCAAGTGGCTTTGTAAAGATTGCAATACGTGCCTGTATTTTTGCAATGCGTGCGGCCTCAATTGCCGCTTCTTCTGCTGCAATGCGCTTTGCTTCCTCCTCGTATTTATCTTTTTCAGCTTTCAGTGGATTTTCTATATCAACAAGCAATGCCGTTATGCGCTTTGCTTCTTTTTCCACATCATTTTTCAATGATTTGCGGCGTTTATCTATACCGGTGCGGCGGCTAACAATATCACGTAAGGCTTTTTTTAAAACCTCATAACTATCATTATCAATTGCTTTTAAGCCTTTGTATTTATCTGCTAATTTTGCAATAGCAACGTCCGCGCAATCCTCCGCAACCAATTGTACTACCTGTTGCCGTGGCGTTAATTCTTGTATTTTCTCTATAGTCATTTTAGTTCTCCATTTTTTTTAATTTCACCAGAATTTCTTAATCAGCAAAAAGATCTTCTTGCTCTAAAATACTAAAGCGTTTTTTTTGCGTGGCTATTATTTGGTATATTTCATCGGATAATTTATCCGGCATCATGGTAATATCCATCTCGTTTTCACGAGCTAATTTTTTAAACTCGTCAACATTATTTGCAGATTTTAGAAGATTTGCAATTTTATCTGCGCGAGCTTTTGCTGCGGTGTTAGGTTGTGGCTTAATTTCCGCGTCAGTATATGAAACAAGTCCATCTGGTTCTTTAATTTTTATAGGCTCTTGTGCAGCGATTGCGTTACTCTCGTGGATAATAATTCTCTGATTAGCGAGTATTTCGTTTATTTCCGTGGCTTCTTTACGCTCTTTTTTTGCCTTTGGTATATTATTATTTGGTGTTATATCTTCCATGCCTTCCATTTCCTCGGCGCTGTGAGTTAAGCCCTTTAGCACGTCCGGGAATCCATCACGCAAGGCAAATGATCTGGCCTTATATTGCATCATTCGCTTTTTATGTGTTTGCCAAGTGCCTTGTTTGCTCCATAACTGAGCTGCTTTAGCATCAGCAACAGAAAATTCTGCAATTATTTCATCGTGGCCAACTCTTTTTACCCTACAAATTGCTTTATAATCATCGTCATAAGGTGTGCCTTCAAAAGATTCCTTTATGTATTCACAAAGTGGGCTGCTTATTACAAGTGCCTTTTGAGCATCCCCCCATATTGAGGGCATACCATTAACCACGGCAATACTTTGTATAGATTGCATTGGCGACATACCAACCTCAGCACCTAATTGCATAGCAGTAAATGCTTTAGCGGCCATTTTATCGGGGTCGCCCGTGCCGTAGGATTTTGGCAACATTTCGGCCAAAGCAAAAGCTTTGGCCATACGATAGGCTTCCTCAATATTGGTGGGGACAAGCCCCCTTGTTTGTTGCGTTATTAAATCATTAGCCACTTTTAGTTCTCCATTTGTTATTAATACGCAAAGTTTACCACAAACTTTAAAAGAAGCAAGAGTTATTTTTACTTTCTGGTAAATAATCGTATAAATCGCAAAGTAATTTTAAATACTCATGCGCGTATTTAAGTTTGTTTTGCTCATACAAAGTGCTCCAATTTAGGCTTCGGGAGAATGTCAATAGGCGGTACGTATATAGTCATTATAGTGCCATATAATTAATCTTTGCTGGCAAGTCGTCAAGCTGTATAAGCCCTACGCGCCCCTCTTAGCCAGAAGGCCAGGGATTGCTCCCATAGTCATGAAAGTATGATCTAAAAGCATGCAGCGCCCTTTTAAAGTGATCTGTGCCTAGTTCAATAGTACGCTCACATAATTGATCGGCGCGGGTAATATATGGAGGGGTTTTTTCTTGCCATACGAAGGCAAATTTATTATGTACATTAGCAAGGAAATCATTTAACCAAGTTTCATTAGGACATAAACTTACACATCCGGTGCCTTTTTCAATTAAATTTTTTACCTCAGCAATGCCGTCTAGGTAAAAAGCGGCCTGGCGATAATAGCCATAATCTGCAATACTGTATCCTAGACTATAGTCACTAGAGTCAGCCACTCCCTTTAAATCGGCTACAAGATATAAAGATAAATAATCCATTCGTGCCCGGCAAGGTACGCCTGTTTCTATATCGCGCCAAAATATACTTACTTCAGGATAGCCGTTGCTAAAAAGCCCAGAAATTATTTTATCTTTCCTCAGTTCCAGCACAGCATTTTGCAAGTCATTGTATGCACCTTCACCAACCATACCCGCCACTGTGGTATTTTTAACGCCCTTTTTTACTTGCCATTCTTCATGAAATTTATGCGGTTCTAAGAGTAGCGTGTGCAACACCTTTCCTTGTTTAAGCGCCTGGGTATCAAGCTCCTCTCTATTTGGGTTCATTGGCGATTTATACCAATACTTGCGTGGATTTTTATTAAGTTCCCCCATGCCACTATTAGAAAGGGAGGGGTCGGCGTGATATACTTCGTTAGGCATGTTAAAATATATACCTGGCGGTTGCACATGGTCGTATAAACTCTCAATCATATATCCCATTTTTAGTTCTCCATTTGTTAAAAGTAAAGTTTACGGTAAGTTAAGTTTGTCTTAAATACTATCTTTTTCTCTGATTCTGCACATAAATTTAAAAGTTTTATTCATATAGTGCGGTGTAACTTCTATAGGCTCGGGAATTTCTTCCCCGGCAATAGCCATGGAATTTAATAACCATTCTTTGTCCGTTTCATGAACTACTAATATTGCATGCTTTATATTTGTATCGCGAGTTTGAACAACCCACATACTAAGAGTATCCGGCTCCCATCCCATTTGACAAAGCATAGCATATTTCCAAAATACAACATCGATACTACTAGCTGCAAAATTAGATGTAGATTCCGCCTCTTGTGCAAACTGTTCTGTGTTATAATTATTACCATTAGCTGCATATTTAAATCTAGCGGCGGCTTTTTCAACCGTTATTAAATCACTATGCTTTGGTGTTCTCCCGGTATCTGCTTTTTCTATACCAGCCCATTTAGGCAACTTATTAAAAACATCTGCTGGATTTATAACTATTTCAGCCATATTAGATATCGTTAGGTACTGATCTAATTTTTCCGTTATATGACTTATGCCATCGCTCAAATCTTTTACAGCTTCTTTTATACATATTTCCATTTCAGTATTCTCCATTTTTGTTATTAAGTAATAAATAAAGTTTACCACAAACTTTAAAAGAAGGCAAGGGTTATTTACCATAAACTTTAAATTATTTTTAAAACGCTTTATATTATTATTTAAATATTGCAAAAGTTACCATATAGTTATAATATTAAATATCAATTTAAAATTAAAGGTAATAATATGGATATCAGAACGTGGCGAAAAAAAGAAGGATTAACTTTACAGCAACTTGCTGAAAAACTGCATACTACTATTGTTACGCTGTCCAGATTTGAAACTGGTGTGCGGCGCAATTATCGTGCAAAAATGGTTGAGGCTATTTTTATATTAACAAATGGAGAGGTTGACGCAAACGATTTGTTTAATATAACGCCCGAGCGCATTGCTGAGATGGCAGCGTTACGTCAAGAATTAGAAATTTTATTTAAAAAAGATGATGCTGAGCAAGTAGAAAAGTAGGTAATTAATGCCGAATATCCAGCATGAACGTGACAAGGTACGTCGCCCCTGCATTGCCTATCTAAGGCAAATGATTGCTTACAACCAATTAAAACGCTATACTTTCTTATATTGGACTTGCCCACCTGATTTAGGCAAACAAAAGCCCCAAGTAATAGCCAGGATGAAAAAAGACGGTTACGAAAAGGGTGTTTATGATCTAACTATTCTTGCCGGAAACGCGCAGGTTTCAAAAATCTTTTTAATAGAGTTTAAATATGGGGCAAATAAATTAACTGATGAGCAACAAATTATTTGGGATAAATCCCAGTCTATCAATAACATAGAGGCCATTATAATAAAATCCACCGAACAATTTAAAGAATTTATTGCCGAAAACTTTAAATAATTCTTTACATCTACCACAAAATTTGCAATAACTATCTACTGATAGTTTAATAAGTTTAGTAAAATTCAGTTTTTAATTTTTTTTTTATTGACACTTATGGTAAAATAAGATTAATTGATTTCCGGCGTTGGAACATTCTTAGCTTAGCGGCTTTGAATGGGGTGGTAGCGGTACTGCCTCCAACGCTATTTTTTACCGCAAATCCTTTTACCGCCGGGATTATACGCTTATGCCAAAGCAAAATAAGATTTTAAAAGCGTGGCCTCCCTTTTTAAAGGGAGCGCATTGATGGCACAATTTCCCTCTTTACCTTTGTGGACTGATTCTTATCTAGCAGATACCACCCACCTAACTACAATTGAACATGGTGCATATCTTTTGCTATTAATGACAGCTTGGCGGACTACTGACTGCTCTCTTCCTGATGATGATAAATTGCTGGCTAGATATTCAAAATTAACATTAGCACAATGGAAAAGAATTAAGCCGACTATACAGCCATTTTTTACAATCGAAAATGGAAAATGGCGGCAAGGCCGTTTAACTGATGAGCTATCTTTAGTTAAAGAGCGCAGTAAAACACAATCTAATAACATAAGAAAAAGGTGGAATAATTTATTGTTAGTTGAGGAGAGTGATGCGAATAAAAAATCAATACTGTCTGACAGCATTGATACGGCAACTAGTGGAGCTGTCAGACAGCTCCATGCTGAGCTGTCTGACAGCTTTGAAGCTAACCCATTGAAAAATAACAACCGAACTCATACCATGGTATTACCAAACGCATACCAAACCGATACCTCCATATCCATATCCATATCCAAATCCAAAGATCAAGAAGATCTTTTTAATGGAAAAGGTAAAAATGTGGATAACTTTTCCGAAAACCAAGCAGCAGCATTAGCTGCAAGTGGTTTATTTGATGTGGATAAGTTTTTAAGCCCGCTAGATAGGCAGCGTGCAAGGGCTATAGCGCCTTTATGGGATATGGATTATTTGATTAAAAAATTTAATACCTTTGTTCGCGATAAGGAAGTCCCTAAATATCCAGGAAGCGCTTTTGTTGCTTGGTGTAAAAAGTTTGTAAAAGATCAAGCACCTTAAATAAACCATTGACAGAATCTTTATAAAATATTTATACTGATATAGAAGTATGAGGCTTATGGAATTTTGGAAAGATATAATTAATTCAGAAATAAAGGCCACAATCGACCTTGACGCTTTTGCAGTTAATTATTTAGCTAAAATTAAAAATAACATAGCTGCGGGCAATCCAGAAAACTTTGCTATAAAAAAGGCTATGCAGGATTTACGGATGGTGCTTATAGGCTATGGGTTTAAAGTACATGACATAGTACATTTGCTACACTTTTGCGGCATGGCAATATACCCAAAAATGTATAACGGCTGTGGCTGTCACGAAAAACAACAAAAAACAGGTAGTAATGAATGTATCCAGAAAGGCGACTATGGCAATCGGTACTAGCGCAAGCCTTGGTTGACGGTATACAAAAAAATGATTTTTCTTATTTTACTAAATATAATCGTGATTTTATACTTGTTTGCAGCTTAGCTAATATAAATTACAAATGTATTTTAACTAATTTAAAGACCAAGCAAATGTTGGCAATAAAAATATTAAATACAACCCGCCGCATTCGTAGGGGGAAAAAGTTTGTAAGCAATGAGTTTGTTAATTATCATGATTCCTGGGATGTCGTATTAGGCTGCGTGCGTGATAGCGGACTTGGTTAACTACATATTGATCAATGCCTTTATAGTTGTTTTTGCTCATGACTTTCGTCTCCGATTGGGATTGACCGCCACGGGGGCGGGACAACCGGAGACAGTGAAATTTCACTGGGACTGCTGGCTTGAAGGGCTGCCGCAGAGCGCAAAAACAAAAAAAGCCCCGCTTTTACGGGGCTTTGATGGGTGCAATTTTTTTTGAGATTTTTTTCAGTTTCTCAGTGAAATTTCACTGGGGCGCAGATTGTGATACAACACCCAATCATAGGAACTACTCAGCATTAACGGGCAGGGTTGAATTGCCTAGTTATCAAATTATAGGTAAAAAATGCGTGTGATTATTTCCCATGTTTTACAAGTGTTGCTTATTTTAGTAGCAATATGTTTTTTATTTACACAGATTATTTCTTGTAATAAAGAACTTATTAGGCATAAATCGCCGGTAGAGGGGAGTATATTTTTTAGCAATATGTAGTAAATAACAACAGATTAAGGAGTTTTAGCAGCAAACAAACAAAATAACAAAAAGTTGGTTGTCGCAAAAAAGCCACGCTCACAACCAAAATAAAATATTTTATAGTTTATGGTAAAATAGTTATTGCAATGACATAAACTTTGCGGTAAGTTCCTTTTATAAGTTAACAATAAAAAAGGAGAAAATACTATGTTTGTACTACCATTAATTGCCGGAGCGTTTTATGTTATCGCTGTTTTTACTACATCACATTGCAGTGATTTCAAATGCGAAGATATGAAAACGCCGGTTCATTTTGAATCTGCTGCTAAGGCAAAAAATAAATAAGAAATACCCTTAAAATGGGTTGAATGCGGCGCATGAAAATGACATGTATACATTGCAGGGTGGAGGCCTCATTTATAAGTAATAATCAAGCCTGCCGCCGCTATTCTTTTAATAAATGTTACTGAGGATATTATGGCTTATAAAGTCCCCCTTTCATATAATAATCAAATCATGAGCTTTTCCACGCATGCAACTTGGAAGGAAGCTTATAAATATGCAAAGCGCCGTAGAGTGCCGCTATTTAGAATAACCGAAAACGAAGCAGATTTTTATTTAAAAAACTTCTGGGAACATATAAATACTTTTGTTAATAATATTAAAAAGAACAAAAAGAATAAGGTGCGCCCGTGGAAATCGTCAATAAAAAAATAAGCATACTAAAAGTTGCAGAATATAATCCCCGGCGCATTAGCGAAGCTGATTTTAACCAGCTAAAAAATAGCATTCAAAGCTTTGACATGGTTGAACCCATTGTTATAAATATGCATCCAGAACGCAAAAATATAGTGGTAGGCGGCCATCAAAGACTTAGGGCAATGAAAGCCCTACAAATGAAAGAAGCGCCCTGCGTTGAGGTTAATTTACCCCTTGAGCGTGAAAAGGAGCTTAACATTCGTCTCAATAAAAACGTCGGTTCATTTGACTACGAAATGTTAGCCAATCATTACGAACAAAGTGATCTTCTAGCGTGGGGATTTGATGAAAAAGAAATAGATTTTTTCAAAGATGCCGAGGCGGGGATGCCTGATTTACCAACTGGTGAAAAAGGCGAGTTGGAGCAGATAACATTTACATTGCATAGAGATCAAGCGGTTACAGTGCGCGAGGCAGTGGATAAAGCAAAGGCGCTAAGTATGTTTGATCAGGTATTAAACCAAAATAGTAATGGTAATGCCCTTGCGTATATATGCGAGGCTTATGTCAATCAAGCCTAAAGATATAATAATAAAACCAATTAAATCAGAAGTAGCGCGGGAATTTGTACGTAAGTATCATTATAGTGGCAAGGTAGTGCAGAACAGCCAATTACACTTTGGTTGCTATGTAGGCGAGCGTTTAGGCGGTGTATTGCAGTTTGGTAGCTGTACTGATAAGAAGAAGATGTTGAGTTTAGTAACCGACACGGGCTGGAACGATTTTATAGAACTAAACCGCATGGTTTTTGTTGATTGGCTTCCCCGAAATAGTGAAAGCCGCTGTATAGCTATTTGCATGAGATTAATCAAAAAGCATTATCCTAATATAAAATGGGTTATAAGCTTCGCGGATGCAACCCAATGTGGCGATGGCACTATATACCGGGCAAGCGGTTTTTTACTTACTAACATTAAAAAAAACAATACTTTAAGAATTAGCCCTGCGGGGCAAATTATGCACTCTATACAGGCAAGCCATTTAAAAATAGCTAAAGAATGGAATGCTTGGCAATCCGTACCAGGTTTTCAGTTGCGTTACATATATTTTATTGATAAGTCTATGGTAAGCAATCTTACTGTGCCAATACTTTCTTTTGATAAGATAGATAAGTTAGGGGCTGGGATGTATAAAGGCGAAAAGATTACACTACAAGCCAGGCGTGAGAAAAAGGATGTGTAGTTATTTCCATTTCTACAGTCGGCGGGGCAGTACCGACCCTCACGCTCCATTTTCATTTTGTAGCCTATTTTTATTTCCGCGAAGGCGTGTATCATCAGTGGACATCAATTGCTTTTATAATAGGAACTGGCACAGCATTGCCAGCTTGCTTTCTGGTTTGTGTATCGTTATAAACTATATCGAAAGTATCAGGAAAACCCTGTAAGCGCAACATTTCACGCGGTGTTAATCTACTAGATAATTATACGAAGCACCAGCCCTTAACGCGCAAGAATATGGATAACTTGAAATATTACCGCTCTTGTTCTCATGCCAGATTGAAGGTATTACGGTTGGAGTGTGAGCTTGTAATCTTGCGTTTTTTATGCGCCCTGATACAAAGTGCTTAGGGTCTGGTTTCTTTTCCAGAATATCTTTAAGCGGTTTCATTGGTATTTTCTTATCAGGTCACGGAAACTTGCCAATATCTTTGCGAGTGGCAACAATCAATATGCGCTCTCTTTTTTGAGGCGCTCCAAAATTTAGAGCATTAAGAATCTTGTAATCTACATAATAACGATGTAAATGCTTAACACTCATGTGGTGGAAAGTACCATAATACCCGCGTTTTAATAAATCCCCTTGCTTTCTGACCTATGGTAACATAATAACGAAGCGTCTACCCAAGTTGGAATTTACCACAAGCTTTAAACTAAGCAAGCGCGGATACGCTCAGCTAATTGTAGGCGTTCCTCTAATAATTCTTGTTTGCGGGTTTGGATAGCAAAATAACTTTGGGCGAAAGCTATAGCGTCTTTGCGTGGGTCGCCGTTTTGAGCAATTAGGTAGCAGGCATACCTTGTTAGCATATAATCTGTAACTTCTCTGGTAGATACAGAGCCAATTTCGACCATTTTCGTGACCTCACGAAAATGGTCATCAACTACTTGTTCGGCATTTTCGCAGGCAGTTTTAGCACGCTCAGCGGCCAGCTGTTTCCGCGAAATGCCCTCGCGCTTCTGCTTCTTCATTATGACAAATTACATTCAAATCCCGTTAATATTTTGAAGGTCTGCGCCTTCGAGGTCTGCGCCTGTGAGGTCTGCGTCTGTGAGGTATGCGCCTGTGAGGTATGCGCCTTCGAGGTGTGCGTCTTTGAGATACGCACCTTCGAGGTGTGCGCCTTTGAGGTATGCGCCTGTGAGGTATGCGCCTTCGAGGTGTGCGTCTTTGAGATACGCACCTTCGAGGTGTGCGCCTTTGAGGTCTGCGCCTTCGAGGTATGCGCCTGTGAGGTCTGCGCCTTCGAGGTCTGCGCCTTCGAGGTATGCGCCTTTGAGGTCTGC